>Ga0099822_1002102_pt1 | contig 24400 bp, 10 predicted proteins | sample CowpeawhiteBW_FD_76839 | JGI IMG/M metagenome (GOLD analysis project Ga0099822, IMG submission 76839) | Root nodule microbial communities of legume samples collected from California USA - Cow pea white BW | ecosystem: Host-associated > Plants > Roots > Nodule | place: USA: California | collected... | reverse complement strand
TAAATATATATATATATATATATATATATATATATATATATATATATATATATATATCGGTCACTGTTGCCTTTGATCATCTAAAAGTCTTGCAAAGCGGCGTTTGCTTTGACACGTGCACGAGTCACATGCACATGCACATCCATATCGGGAATATATTATATCTCTAATTGCCATGGAATTTTTGTTCGTAGGAAATTAAGACAATTTTTTTTTTTTTCATAAAGTGGCATGTTGCATTGATTGTTAATTAGGTATTGATATGAAATTTGAATGAAATAGCTAATTGCACAAGAAGCTTCAAGGGATACCTGCGCCAGCAACAATCTATGCCTGAAAGATTGTTACACGATCAAGTTTAATAATGTGTCGTTATTACGATAACTTTATGGTGAGAGATATGTTTCTTAATAAAGTTTAGAGATTTAATAAATGATGTAGCATCGAGTTTTTTCTAAGTGAAACGAATTATCTAGTTATTAGGATTGCATTACAAAGAAAAATTGAATAGATGGTCAATTATACACTATTACTAGAAAATTGTTAATATATTTGATTAATTTATATATTAATTTATAAATTTAAAATTATTAGAATTTAAAATAATTTTAATTATAAATAAAAATATATAATTAGTTTGTGAACTATGATTCGAACTAGTCTTTAACATTAATTACCAATGTTTTGACTATAAAAAATTAGTCTCTAAATTAAATAAAGACTAATTTAGACACTAATTCTTTAATAGATAAAAGATATTGATAGTTAATGTTAAAAATCAATTTAGATTATAATCTACATTATAATCTACAAACTAATTAAATTTTTTAATTTATAATAAAAACTATTTTAAATATTAATATTTTATTTACTTATAAATAGGAATCTAAATCAATGAAACTAATTGCTTTCTGCATCTAAAATTAACTGCTATTTAGTGTTTTGTTTTAGTATAGAATTAGAATGATACAAAAAAAATTCAAAAACTATATTTCATATATGTAATTATAGTCATTTAATTTATTTCACTAATCACTACAAGAAAATGTTTTTTAACAAATAATTTGAATGATCAAAAGTTTTTAGTCACTATATTAACCAATTTACAAAATAAAAAAATTACTAAAATAGTCACTATTATAAATAGAAAATTGATGCATGGTGTATGGTGTTGTTTATGCATGGGCATTAGCTAATATTTATGCAAGATGTGTGGGGATTATGCACAGTTATTGGTTAGCATTGATGCAGGGTGTATGGTGTTTATGCACGAACATTGGCTAATATTTATGTAAGGTGTGTGAGAATTATGCACAGTCATTGGTTAGCATTAATGTAGAGTGTATAGTGTTTATGCACGACCATTGGCTAATATTGATGCAGGGTATGTGGTAATTATACACGGACATTATGTTAACATTAATGCAGTGTGCATAGAAATTATTGGGACGTTTAATTCCAATTCAATACTTTTTATGGTGGAGTATGATTATTGGTATAGACAATGAAGATGTGTTTATTTTAATCAGGGTGGAAATTGTTAGACTGATGAAAATAATATGTATTGGAAAGTCTCATATTGCCTAGGATAAGCTAGGGAGTGGGTATTGCTAACTACATACTTTAAGTTCATGGTGTTTCTTGTCCTAGTCAAAGACGTTTTAAGGATGTATTTGACTTTTCTTATACTTTTGTATTAGAGTGTTATGAGATTTGGGTTAAATTATTGTTTTGGAGAGTGTGAGTGTACTTGGGATTAAATGGGCATTGGAGAGCACTCTATGTGTTGTACAAATTTTCACATAATATTATTCTTTTCTGATTATCTTTAGACAACAATCATAATTTTTTTCCGGTTTTGAAGTTTTCACGTTGTATTCTTGTGTAAATATTGCACCTCTTAAGTTCTATTTAATATAAAGGACCTTACTCGTAATTGTTATGCAAGATGAAAAAAAAAAAACACAATTCCCACTGTCTATTGTAATTGAAAGTGAGACAATCCATGCTCGATTTTTTTAAAGAACCTATTGAAGTACATATCATAGCATAGGATGATTTGGACTATAAATTTTGGGTTGCCCCACGGGTCTCTTAAGAGTGCATTCTTAGGATAAAATAGCTATTAGATAAAAGAAAATTTAATGCACATTTGACATTACATAAAATTTAATTTAAGAATGAAACACCATAAAAGAATGATATAAATATGGGTAAATATTGCACCTCATAACAAATGTGCATACAATATATAAATTAACTTTACTTATTTTACTTGTTAAACAAATGTAATACTTTTTTCTCACCATCCCGATAATATGAGATTAATGAGTACATATTCAACTATTGCTATAACGTTGTCATGGTAAAAAATCCAAAATATAATAGAATGGATGGATAAATTTCAAGAAATATGTAGACATTTGCAAGGGATGATGGATCATTGAGATACAAGATGAATTCTTTGTTGAAAAATACATAAAATCTTCCTATATTTTTATTAGTCATTATTATGTATATAAAATGTAACAAAATTTACACAGAAGAAAAAGAAAGAAAGAAAGAAGTGGTTGCAATTGTTATAATTGGTCATGACTACAATTGGAATATGCACAATTAAACACTCCTATGCTACGTGAATTTGATTGATATATAGAACAATATTTTTAAGTGTAAAAGAGAATGAATTTGAGAAAGGTACAAGTATTAGAAATTTTCATAGTTTTCGTAGTAGGAGTAGGTGGAGTGTAATCTGATTGTGAGATTAAAAAATTTGATATACTTTGTTACCACTTAATTGCTATATGTAAATATATACGTAAATGGGTATATATAAATTGTTGGATGAACTTCTAAAAATAAATAACAAATTGTTTTCACAATTGATACATATTTGGCCTTCATACTAGGGATTACAAATCCATCCGAATTCATCTCAAGTGTAATCGAATCAAAAACTAAAATAGAAACTAGGAAATAAAATTATGCAAGATTTTATTTCTATTTTCACATATCTGGTTACACCAAAAGTAAATGTTCCAAGAATCATCGGGTTGAGACGTCAAATCCAAACCATTGAAAATTTTTGTATGTCATCTGTTTTCATAATTGCTCTACAATTTAAAGAATAAAATCCTATAGAAAAGAAGATTAAAATTCAGAAAAATTTATCATTCAATTCAATGACATAGATATGAAAAAGAAAAAATCAAGGTCCGAAAATTATAACCTTAGCGATTCAGTATTAAACTCGTAATTCAATTATACAAATGCTTAAGTCACCCACTTAACCAACTTTGCAAAAAAATCCTTCTTTTTCAATGCATTGTTTGAAAAAATATTATAAACTCGTAAATGGTACTATTGAAAAGTTAATGACATAAATACAATATAGAAAAAATCAATTCGCAGAAATAACCTACCACTACCATAATTAGAGAAAAAGTCAATAAGTTACTCGACCAATAGGTTGAAGAAAGCTCTTTTAATATCCAAAATTTGTGACCACATAAATGTAAAAATCTACAATTTTATTATTATTATTATTAATAATAAAATATTTATATAATTAAATTTATTTAAAAAAAAAAAAACATAGCCTGAGAAGTTTGCAGTGAGTGTTATTTTTTTTTATGTTGGAAAGTGGAAAGAGAGAGAGAGAGTGAGAGCGAGAAGAGGGTGTACAGTGACATAAGACAAACAAACACGTGTCTCTCTCTGATCCTTCTTCATCTTTTTCTCATTGACTCTTCCCAATAATTTCTCCCTCCCTTCAGTATATTTAACATAAGCCAAACCAAACCTTAATATTTCCAAACCAAACACACCCTTGACCCTTCCCTTCTCTTCTTCGTTCATGTCTTTTCAGTTAAAACCCTTTTTTTCCGCACCCGCGTTTTCCCTCCTTCTTCTTCTTCTTCTTCTTCCCATCACAATCATCGTCACCTGATTCAACGCATTAGCGAATTCCCCAACCCAAACCATTCCCAATTCGGAGATTCATCAATGGATCAAAAAGAGGAAGAGCCGATCATTGCCAAAACGACGCCGTTGAAGACTTTCCCTTCTCTCACCCATTCTTCCTGCCTCGAAATTCGGCTCTTCTATGTCAGAATCTCCCCCTGCCTCGTCGACTCGCTCCCCGACCACCTTGCGCTCTGCCACGCGCGGCGCCACGCAGGTGTCTCTCTCGTCGTCAACGCCGCCCCCGTCCCCGCCTCCTCCCCCGCCACGATCCACCTCCACCGCGGCCGCGTCGACCGCCATGCGGCCGAGGTCACCTACGTCGCCACCGACACCGTCAGCCTCAGCGGCAGCGCTGACTTCGAGGTCTACGAGAACGACGCGCTCTTCCTCTGCGGCTCCCTCGAGCGCCTCGACTCCGAATGGAGAAACGGGTCCGGGTCGGGATGGGGCATGGACTGCCATGTGGCGGCCGGGTCCGTCGGGTCGGGGTGCTCAGCGTTCTTCAGACCGCGCCTCGGGGTTTCCGCGCCGTCGATCGAGGTCTACGTTGCCGGGTGCTGCTCCGGCGTGCCTGTGATTCTGAACAAGACGATTCAGATGAGTCCGCGGAGGAGGGTGCCCAGACATGCCACGCTGGACGCGATTCCCGAGGATGAAGAGATGTTGATGATGATGATGGAGAAGAACCGTGTCAATGGTTTTGCTCCCAACCGGAAGTTGCAGGTATGTGGATTGAATGAATTATCATGTAATTGTTATCGTTTTTGTGAATTGTGAGTGTCAACGTTTGTGGTATTCGATTGTTGAGTTCATGTTTGTAGCATTGGTCCTAATGTTTAAATTTCTGAGGTCTCTCTCTTTTTGAAAGCTTTAGTAATTTAGTTTCATAAATTTGGTTAAAATGTATTCGTAGTCATTGAATCATAAATTATTCAAATTGTCCAAGTTATGATTTTCCAGCGATCCATTAAAACTAAACTTTAGCTTTGTTTTGTGAAGCCACAAATAAACTGAGGTAAATGGTCTCCAGGAGTAGGGTGGGGAATTCTTTTTGTGGGATGTGTCATTTCTCAAATTAACTTGGCTTTTCTTTGGAATTGCATTTGTGTCTTTGAAGCAGTTAATGATTTTTTGCTAGCTGTGTGACCGTGTGTTTGTAACACGGTTCTTGCCTCTGGGATTGAATCTGGGAAGCGATTCATAGTTGTTTTTTACTGGAATTTGTTACATGTTAAGCATTCAATGAAAGATTTATGGAGAACATGAGGTGTGTGTGTGTGTGTGTATGACTCTGGTTTTTGTGATGGATGCAAAACCAGCTTAAGCTTATGACGTGTTTGATTGGTGGTTCATGACAGTTTCTTTGTAGGGAGTTGTGGTCATGACATTCTGTTATATGTAATGTCTGCATTAAGCTCAAAAATGTAGAAGACGTTGTGGTTGATATGTTAAGCTCATTGCTTGAGTCATGCCAAGAAAATTAACTTTGCAATGTGTGTCTTCCTTATTGAATTAATAGTTAATTTAGATAAGCTAGAAAACATAGATGTTAAATTTGGTTCTACTCCAGTAATTTTATTAGGGATTATTTACAAGTGACATGTGATGTGGTGTCTCAAAATGCATGGACAAGGGGTGAACATTGTTATTTTGTGAGGATTAATACCGACAATTGTTATTTTGTAAGGGACTGATGAACTGTATACAAACAAGAAAGCATTCTGCTGGTTCTGATAAGATCCATAATTGATAGTGCTGTTATCATTCCGAACCAAAGTTTGATTTTTTTTTTTTTTCTGGATCATAGTCAGACCTTATTAATTTCCGTCCATTACCAGTTTAAAACACTTTTTTGCTACCATATAATCATGTATTGTTCAATCTTGGACATTGTTTGACTGCTGAAAGTTGGAACCACTACGGAAGTATGCTAAACACTAGCCCTCTGTTGGGATTTCAATTAGGAATGCGTAAACAGATGCTGAAGGCAATCCTCCCTCTCGCATGTTTTTCTGTTCAAATTTGGAATGTGTTCAAACAATAAAACAAACTTAATAAATGAATCAGTATCAAGCTGACAACTGATAAGTGATAAACTAAAATTCATGTCAAGTACTATCTGTTGAAGTGGTTCTACTCTTCAATATGATTATGATTGAACATACGGGAACAGTAATCTTAATTTCAGTAATTTCTTGTGTTTTAGATGATGATGAACTCACCAGGGATCTGACTTGCACCTTTCCAAATGCATTTGTTTCTTTTAAGTACAAATGGTAGTATAGTTCTAGTTTTGCGGTCTAACCTGAAGAAGCTTGTAATTTGTGAAATATAAATTGTTGGGCATTGATGGTACCTTGCAGATACCAGAGTCAGAGGTTGATGACTACGATTGTGATGAGAAGATGGGGAATGGTTTCTACTCTCAAGAAATGTATCCCGGTGAGGATGGACAACTGTCATGGTTCAATGCTGGGGTCAGAGTTGGTGTTGGAATTGGCCTTGGGATGTGCGTGGGGATAGGGATTGGTGTTGGACTTCTCATGCGTTCATACCAAACAACAACCAGGAACTTCAGGAGGAGATTTTTCTAAACTGTAATAAGGAAATTGCTACCATAGTTTAATGACAAGATGAAGAAAATATATTGGAGCTCAATCAAGGGTGCGTGGGACATTAGGATCCAGAATTTGAAGAAGCAAAATGGATGAAGTGTAAGTTTTGTAGAAGAGTGGAGATAGATTCTGCTTCCTCTTTGTTTTGTAGCTTACTCTCAGATACGTCCACGTAGCTTTGCAGATTTGCATTTCGTGTGAATTTTGTCTGGTCTTCCGACAACAATAGCTATCAATAAAAGCGCAATGCAATACAACTGCTTTGAGGATGTGATGTACCAGGGGGATCTGGTGTTCAGGGACCATCATTCTAAGGTTGCCAGAGGTTTTGACTTCGACCATGTACCCAGATTTTACTGTTTCTTTATTGCCTTGTAGATATATTATTTCATTTCATACAAATTTTGATAAGTATATATATATAAAGTTATATATAAACACGTATGTGTTTCTGTTCCCACGGTAAATGATTTTCTCACAACTATTTTCACTTCTAATAAATGTTATTCTCGATCTCCTTCGATGATCTTAAGTTTTCATTATGCTTTTATTATGGGAATTTAAACCAGTTATTTGATAAAATTTCCTTGGAAAAAAAAAATAAAAACTAATGGAGAAGAAGAAAAGTGTGAACTCTCAAGATCTGTCATGTTGTTGTTTTGTGAGTGTATAAAAGGACAAAAGGTGTTTTCTGTAGTGTGTCTTGCAGCAGTAGTTGTACTTGTGACTGCCACGTATTCAGTGAAAGCAAAGGAGTAAGAGTATGTACTTATGTCTGAAAAGACACTTTGAGATTTTTTTTGTGTTTTTGGTTTCGTGTTGATGTTGTTGTTGAGGACAGGGAGAGGATAGATAGATTACGGAAAGAAAAGAAGTTGGAAAGAGATTGAGTGTTACAAAGGGAATTTACCAGGTCTCAGTATCGGGTCGGGTCGGGTCGGGTGAGATGGGGACTGGGTCAAACTTAATTAATTAAGTGTTATTTGAATTTAATATTTTAAAATTTATATTTAAGATCCAATTTATTAAGTGAATTGGACATATTGATATTGTTCTGTTAATTTGGTTGGATTATTTATATTATAAATTCATATTAAATAAATATAATAAAATTTTAACTTTAAAAATGATATGTATTATTTTAATAATAATAATTGTCAGAACAATTTTAAAAATGGCATGTATTATTTTAAATGATTTATTATTAAAATTTAGTAAAAAATATTATATTAAAAATAAAATTTAAAATTTATTTATTTATAAATATTAAAACCTAAATTTAGATAGAATTGGATTATAAAATTTAAAAAAATTAATTTTATTATATAAATTTAACTTTTATTAATTTTATTTATCTAATATTATCCATTCAAACAATCCAGCTCAACACTCACGTTCAAATCTATTTTAGGTTCCTACCATTCAACTCAACCTTTATGGTTGATTTCTTCAAGTTCAGTCATATGTGAATTTTTTGTTTAGGCCTAAAATCTACTCCAAAAAATAACTCGGATTTCTAATTGGGAAGAAAAAGAACAAAAGAGAAAGATGGAAAATATATAAAAAAAATTGGTTGTTTAGTTATAGAGAAAGTAAAAAGGGAAAATAAATAACTGTATATATTTGATTTATTATGTCAGATTTCATCACACTTTTTTCTTTATTTTCCTATTTATCTATGCTTTGTTCACTTGGATGAATGGATTTGAGGGAGAATGAGAGAGTGAATTTGAGTGAATTTGAGATTAAAATGTATGTTGTTTTTTTTTAAGAAATTTAGAAATAATTTGAAAGTAAAGTTAGTTAGTGAGTTAATTGATGTGAGAGATAAAAATTGGTTTCAATATATAAAAAAGAGATATATTATTATTTTGTCCTTTATGTAATAAGTAGTATAAAATAATATTTGTATGAGTTATAATTATTTTTTAAATTTTTATTTAATATTACACTTTAAAAAAATAAATTACAAAAATTAATAAAATAAATTAATTTTTTTCATAATATTGCAAAAAATGTTACAAACCATTTGTGAATGAGATTTTATTTTAAATAAAAAATCAGTAGGAAAATTCACCATTGCAGCACGTAAAAAAACATGATAATGAATAAAAGTGTCTTTTACTGCAACAATACTTCACATCTTGCAAATCGCTGCAACCACTCACCTTAATTTCATCCAAAACCAACATCTTTTATACTTGGTAATCCGTTCTCTAATCTCCTTTAAAATAGAAAATCTTTTGAAATGAAGAAGAGACGCTTAAATTATTATTTTTGTTCCTCTATATTTCCTTTCCTTTCTTTATCACACTATCTTCTCCACGACCAAACATAAACTAAGGTCTCATAAAGTGTTTGAATCTTGGTTCCGCATAGTGAAAACAAGAAGAAAAAAAAAAGAAATGAGAAATAAAATAGATTGCTTGAAAAAAAATATAGATAAAAATAAATAAAATAAGGATTAATTAATTCAAAAGATTTAAAATAAAAATATGGATTATTTGGTTATGAATAATGAAAATAAATAAGATAGAACTTTATTTTTAAAAAACATATTGTTATTTATCAATATTATATTTTATTATTTATTAATATTTTAACATGTTAATATTTTTATTTTTCAATATGTTTTTTTATTAAAATAATATTATTTTTATTTATTTATTTTCAAAAAGCTAAACAAATTCAAAACATAAAGGAATACAACAGGAAAGCATTGCACACATTTTCACATACCAACAAAATTGGAAGAGTCGTGTGAACAATAATATATTAGCCTTTTCCTCTTATTTCATTTAATTTTTCTTAATATATTAGCCTTTTCCTCTTTACCAAACCAGTTTTCTCCTCTTCTTTTCCTCTTTTCATCATACCAAACTTGTTGATAGAGTGAGTTTGGTTGAGATAAAGAGAAAAAAAAAGGATTGACATAAGTTGAAGAAATAGAAGTTTTGAAAAATGAAATAAAAATTAAAGATGTTTTTGAATGAAGAAAAACCAAAAATAAAACGTAAAATGAATAAAACTATAGAAGAAATGATATAACGTGCTCGTAAAGTGATTATATAATTCTGTATATGCTTCTTTTGGTTGTATTTAAGTCGAGTTTCAATATGTAAGTAAATTTTCTGTGCCTTTTAATTGATATATGTTATGTGCTCATAATCTATTTTTGTTCTGTTTAAGTGTTCTGTACTTGACCATATATGTTTGTGAGCATTATCATGACCCAAATAGATGTTTGACAAAAGTCCCCAATGGAAAAAAGGTGTTTATTTTTCTCACATCCATGCGATTTTTCTTATTCAATTTATTAGAATTTTCAGTGATGAGAGTGAATAGTGTGGTGTTTGAATTCTGCCGATATCAAATGATTGGTGTGTATTACAAACAACTTGTTTCAACCATTCTGTGTCTATTTCAATAATAAGCACATTTTATGTCATTTTTATCATTTGATTGAATACGAGACATGATGTAGATCGTTTTGATCACATTCATTTTAATAAGAGGGTCTCATTCATTTTGATCATTCCAACATTTGACTTTAATTTAGTAAGAGGTTTACGTTCAATTTTTTATATCCAATTTAGTATACGAAACAATTTTAATAATTGTTAAATGAATGTCTAACCTTGTTCAACAAAGTGTAAAATATATTTTTGACTGTTACTAAGCTAATATTTTACTTTAATTAATTAAAAAAAGCTTTAAGAAATTGTTTATTAAGGAACAACCTCTTATTTAACAATAATAAGAGACTTTGGTTGACAACTAAGGTTGTGAAAACAACAAGATTAATTAAAATTCAAGCTCAAAACATAACTTTGTCTACGCAATTATATAACATCAACTTGCTATGATAAGATATAAAGTTAAGTGAATTTTAGGATTAGAATCACCTTTTGTACCATGGAGAGATTGGTTGATTAACTAAGTATTTTTTTTCCTTTATAATTTTTCATGTTTCTTTAGTTTATACAGGTAGGTTTAAAGTATCTCGTGTACCTTCATTTATAACATTTTGCTTCTTTGTCAATAAAAAATCAATTTTATATTTGTTCCTTATTTATAATAAATAAAAATAAAATAGATATTATATTTTAAAATGGTGAAATAAATTATCATATTAATGATGAAATTTTATCGATGAAACAAATTTTATCAATAAAATAAAATTTACCAACAAATTTTAGCGACACAACAAAAATCATCGATAAAACAAAATTTACTCGTGGATTTTTGTTTACGTTAACCAATTTAGTCTCTCTCTAAATTGAAACTAAATTTAATTTTTATATTAAAATTCACATTTTTTATTAAATATTTTTATATAATATATTAAAATTCACATAATTATAACTTTTGATATAAAAATTAAATTTGATTACAATAGGGACCAAATTGGTTAATGTTAACAAAAATTAGGACTAAATTGAACAAAAATAACAAATATAGGGACCAAATTGAATATAGAACATTGACTTTGACACGTGGCATGATATTGGGTTGACACGTGGACATTTAAAAAAAATTAAAAAAATTTAAGAAAACCACGAAGTGACACGTGGCATGCTACTGGGTTGACACGTGTACATTTAAAAAAAATAAAAAAAAATTCAAAAAAAAACACGAAGTTACACGTGGAAGTCATCGTTCATGGTCGTTAATGATTAAAACGGTATTAGCAAAAAAGGACTCAATTGAACAAAATTGACGAAAATTAGGACCTATGTAAACATAAAACCAAAATTATGACTTATTTAAAAAAACTTGACGAAAATTGGGACCAAAAAGATATTTTAACCTAAATTATATTAGGACAATTACTTTGTGCATCCTATCATTTCTTTTCTTATATCTATCGCTTCTACGGTTACTCCTTGAAATTTATCTTTCGAAATACAATAAACAGTTTTTTTTTTTCTAAAATCAATCACTTATTTCACGAAAAATATTCTCGAGAAGCTTTTGATGGTGTGAGAGATAAAGTTTGATGAGTAAAAAAACTTTAGTCATTATTTGATTGTAGTAAAAATGAACTACACATTGCCGAAGAACATGTCTCCACTAGTTTATTACTAGGTTCTTCCTCATTTTAAGACACTTCACTTACCATTAGATTTTTCTTTACCAATTATTTTACTAGAAATCTCATGATTCGATTATGATTCGGTTCACTTAATTTCTGTCACAAATACAATAAAACCATTGTGAGCTTTGTTTTTCTAATTATAATGAAATTCGTGTTAAAAAAATGTTCATGGTCCAACAACTGAAAAACAATAGCCAGGGAAGTGTGCACATTATGGGAGACATTGCTTTGTCGCAAAGAATGAAGGAATAGAAAGGCGTAACAGTGAAGCATGTGCATGTGGCTGTAAAATTCAAGGCTTTGGACCATCCAAAGTAATGGAGCTTTCGACCAAAAACATCATGTGCCTCACCTAAACCTCAACCCTTTTGGAGGTCCCATGCACCATTCTTTAACGTCAAAACAACTTCCTATAAACTATTCAAGCCCTTCATCATTTTTTCTACTTTTTGAATAACTCATCATTTTCTATTAGCATCAAATTACAAATTAAATTAAGGTTTAATAGATTTTTTTCTCAATATTTAAAGAATTTATTCGATATGATCTTTCAATTTTGTTTTATATAGTCCCGTCCTCATTCTTTGAAAGGTGAAAATGACTCTAACATTTTTAGTTTTTTTTTTTTTTACTTTTTATAACGCTTCACCACCGTTTTAAAATACAATTGATGAGTAAAAGCAGAAAATAAAGGTTCAAAAATTAAAGTTATTTATTACTGTTAAAAATTTTCATATTTTATTAAATTTTTCTTACAAATTTGTTATAAAATTTTATAAAAGAAAACTTTTTTTTGTTAGTTTTTTTAAAAAATTTAATTAACAAATAATTTTTTCGTAGATAATTATAAAATTCGTAAGTATTTTTTATAAAATTTATTTTGAAAATTATTTTATACAAAATATTTTTACAAATAAATTGATAGTAATTTATTGTAAATTTTTATTCATAACAAAAACTTTAAGTATTACCTAAAAAATGTTTTTAAAAGAAAATTGGTAAAAAATGTATATTTTTTTGAGTAGTGTACACGTTATTATCTTCCAAACTGTTTTATCACTGACTTAATAAAATATAATTCCTTTTAAATAAAATAGGAATTGAATTAATGATAAAAAAAATTGAGAAATCACATTAAATAAATACTTTGAATATCACATTTTAAAATAAAAAACTTATCAAGTCTTAAATTAATTAGCTACATTTATGAACATAAAGCATGTTAAATTTTATTCTAAAGTTTATAAGACCATTATTTATAATTTTTTATTTCGGCTTATCGTAATTCAATGCGAGTACTTGAGTAATTTTGGAGAATTTATAAAATGACTTATGAGATGTTTATACGCTACTTTTAGCTTATACTGTTAAATTCTCTAAAGTAACTCGTAAAAATAGCGCATCATTTAATTATATACAAAAGTTAGCTTTAGTTTTTGTCCTACAAAAAAGTAACTCATAGATCGTTGTTAAATGATAAATATTTCTTTAGTAAGTTATTAGTTAAGTTATTTATCCAGCAGAACAAAATAAACATAATTGCAATGCTATATTGCCATATATTTCATTTTAATTATGAATAAACTATTTTTTTATTAATTCTGATTGAAAAAACTCAAAAACTTGTATTTCTTGATTACTAGATTTATCATTCTATTTTAATGACCCTGTCACGATTCACTTTTACAATTTTAGCAGAGTTATTGATAATTCATTTCATTATTTTATTTTATTATATAGGTCGTTCCATGGTATGAAAAGATGTCAGAATTTATAACGTATAATCTTTACTACATACTTTTAAAATGTATATTTATTAAAAGTGCGTATCAATATACAAATATCCGGTGAAATTTCAAATAAAATATTATTTTCAATTCAATGTTTAAAAAACATTTTGAAAATAGTTTGGGTCTTAAAAGAAGTGAATATAATATTTTGAATAACTCCAACTAATTCACAAAGGGTGGTCTTGCAAAGTTAAACCATCTCTAGATGATGAAATTGTCACAATAATCACGAGTGAATCAAATAATCTCATAAATATGATTATGAAAATATTTATAGGACTACATAAGACGAATAATTAATTATTCAATTTCGTGAATTATCATGTCTAATAAAGAAATCAATGAGTTGCAAACTACATTAATTACTTGTCTCTGTCAAGAATAATTGCATGATATCAAGAATGCAACTATCCAAATTAATATATATATATATATATATATATATATATATATATATAATATTTATAGTCCTTCAATAAGTATTTTATTTTATTTTAAATATATAAAAATTACAATCATGGGAGAAACCGTAAAATATAATAATATACACATATATAAACATTCTATTATAACATTTTAAAAGTTTTGTAGCTTCACTGGTATTCTTTTCATCACCTGCATGATCAATTTACATGTGAGTCTAAGTCTCATATTGAATAAAAATAAGAAAGTAGAACACTATATAAGGATGAAGACCTATAAATCTATTGTCTTAAGATTTTAGGGTGAGAGTAGTGTCAATCTCTTATATAGTTAGATTCAGGTCTCATTATTATATCTCTCTAGTGAACCTCCTTGTTTATAGACCTAACAATGGTTTTAAAGGTAATAGTTAGTCTTAGTGACCAGCTCAGACAAGTACAATAGGGTTCATGTATTGAATATCTTCCTGACAAAGGTTTCATGTAAGCGTGTATCTTTAAAAAAATGGGCGACAAGAAAAATGAGTACTCATGATTGCGCGAAATTGTACCAATATAAAAGTGACTCATCCTCGAATATATATCCAAACTAGAAACCTAGTATAATATATCCAATTAAAACAAAAGTTCAATATAAGGTAAATTAATTTCAGAGTATAACTTCTCATTCATCTTAACTAAATTTGATAACTAAAACAATACAAAAATTAAAGAATAATGATTTTATATAACAAATAGAAACTTACTTACTTTTAAGATCTGTTGGTTCAAATTGTTATTCGACTCTTCAATTTTAACATGATTTAATTAGATTTAAGAATGGATAAGAAATAAAGGGAAAAAAAATGAAAGAAATAAGAGAGAAAAGATTACTTGTGAAAGGAAATTGAAAAAACGGACCCAAACCGAAGTGCAAAGTGCCCATGATACCATTTTTCTATTCTCTCTTTTATTAGTTTTAATATATTATTATATTAATTAAAAATTAATTATAATTAATTTTTAATTTTTTTCTTAACATCTTACAACGAACGTGAAATAGAAGAGATCTTCTAAGTGATATTTAATATCATTTTGTTATTCCAAATTGTAATCCAATTAAATGTTAGTCTCCAAAAATACCTTTAGAGAAAAAATAAGTGTTTTATCCGCAACTTTTATACCAAAATTTATATATATAATTCTATTATTTTTATACAATAATAATAATGTAGGATAGATTAGGTGAGTTGAACATTTAAGTCTGTTTATTTGCATAAGTGTATCGCACATGATTCACATTCTACAAATCCGTTGAGAATTAACAAACTATAAATATCTGAAAATCCTTGTTATTTGAGAATAGGTCTTTCACAGATGTTTTAGCATTATAAGATATTTAAATTTAAGATTAATAAGTTATAAATGTAAGCAATTCTGTTAGGTCTTACATGTACAAGTTTATCCTAACTCGTTTTTTAATCGTTATAAGATATTTATATTTAAGATTAACAAATTATAGTTATCCATAAATCCGTTGTTATTTGAGAATAGGTCTTACAGGATAAGTCAATCCTTACTTTTTTTAGCATTATAAGATATTTAAATTTAAAAATAATAAATTATAAATATCCACAACTAAGATACTTAAATCTAGGATTAACCAATTATAAATATCTGTAATCCGTTGTTATTTGAGAATAGGTCTTATAGAGATAAGTCTATCTTAACTCTTTTTTAGCATTATAAGATATTTAAATTTAAAAATAATAAATTAAAAAAATCCATAAACAAGATATTTAAATTTAAGATTAACTAATTATAAATATCTGCAATCCGTTGTTATTTGAGAATAGGTCTTATAAGATAAGTCTATCTTAACCCTTTTTTAGCATTATAAGATATTTAAATTCAAAATTAATGAATTATAAATATTTATAAATCCCCCATTAAGAATAGGTCTTATAGGGATAATTTCATTCCGACTATTTTTAAGAAAGACAAATAAGGGATAAGGAATGGATAAAAACACATTATCCGTCTTAATTTTACTCATTAAAAAAATTTATTTTGCATTATTTTTTTAAACATTGTTTATGCCTTTCTTTACAAGGTAAATATATATATTTTTTCCTTTTGTGGTATTTTTTTTTTCTAGAAATAGGATAATAGTGTTTGTATTTACGAATTCATGATTCTTGTTCTGGATGAAGCCAGAATTTTCCACACGAAAGTAACTTTAGTAACACTCCATTTGCATTCTCATTATCTATGATAATCACGATCACGAGACCCAAAATCACGCTTATTTAAAAAATAGTAAATAGACATCGTATTCTGTAGCCTTCGGAAAAGTGTTTACCTTCCACGTTTCAATCCTAGAAACCCTAAAAACTTTTTGTTTACCTTCTTCAACACCAACTTTAATATAATATAAAGTATTCCATCATCACAACAACATAGATTATTTTATTTTATAAATCACATAAAATAAGTTGTTTTTTAAGCCAAGAATTCAAAATCCAAAGTTAATCCTTATCAAAATCTAGTGTGCTATGTTGCCCCTTGTTTTCACCTTAAGTTTCAATGATTGCCACCATTTTCAATTAATCACATGACCTTTCATCTTATCACTTTAGATTTTGTAAGTACTAAAAGGAGACATCATTTTAGCATCAAGAAAAGTCAACATAGGACCTTTGAAGCTACGTTTATGTTCTTTTTCCCTTCGTTCTTCCGTCACTCTTGCATTTTAAACATTAATTATCGTATTAACTCCATCTAAACATTTAATTATATTGATTTATCATCTCAAAATCTTTGTGATACCATCTTATTAAAATACTCAATGTACCTAAAACAGAAGGTTAACAATTGCTTTTAATTAATAATAACACATAACTGAATTATAATCGACAATTACATCATAATAAATTAGAATTAAGAGAACAAGAGTTTGTTATTTGTTCATCAACAATTACGTCTTAATTAATGTAAAGAAGCGGTATCACTAAGTACACTTAATGAAAGCTATAACCGTCTACAAATGGATATTATTTGAATTTTTTTTAAATTAAAAAAATTATTCACATACGACAACTAATTAATTTTTTTTAAATTTTTTTATTTTTTAAATGCGTGTGTAAATATTTCCTTCATTACTAATTTATAATGTTCACGCATTTCGTTTTACAGACTTTTTGTATTTAATTTTCTGAAAAAAAAACACATCCAAACGAAAACACATTTTTTATCGGCAAATAAATTGTATCCAGAAAAAAAAAATGCAAACAGCATAACAAGATAACCGCCACTGGGTGGTGACTCACTACGCAGGCGCAGAAGGGGTTTAAGGACAGAAAAGTAATTTCGTCTGCTTCCTGAGGTCTATATAAAAGGTTGGTTGGAGTTTGAGATTACAGAGACTAAAATCGCGAGAGGACGAACGAAACGGAACACAAGAGAACAGCGCGCAGAGTGAGAGATACATAGTTGTTGGGAGACACCGAAACAGGATTTGGAACACGAAACACTTGTGACGAAATCGAATTGAGGTTACTGTTTTTGTCTGCTTGATGGTGTCGGTGAACCCAAACCCCGCCCAAGGCTTTTACTTCTTCGATCCCTCCAATATGACCCTTCCCGGCGTGAATTCTCTTCCTCCGCCACCGCCGCCGACTCAGACTCCAGTCGTTGCCCCCGCCGTGGAGGATCCAAATAAGAAGATCCGGAAACCCTACACGATTACCAAGTCCAGGGAGAGCTGGACCGAGCAGGAGCATGACAAATTTCTAGAAGCTCTCCAATTGTGAGTCCGTTTTTGTATTTTTATTTTTATTTTTCATGGAAATGAAATTCCTGGGATGTGAATTACGCTCTGGCAAAGAATTGGAGGATTGGTGATTCTTTTAGACTTTTTGGGAATTTGGCTGTTCTGGTGGTTTCTAGATGATTCGTTAATGGTGAATTGAGTTTTTTATTAGTTAAGTAGTTTATAAGGAATAGGTGGCTGTAGTGGGACTTGTTTGGGGTTGTGTTTTTGGTTCGTTTATTTAATTGGGGTTTTCGAAATTATTTACTTTTTTTTAATGATTTTAATGTTTCGTTGCTGCTACTTCGCTAATATGATCTGCTAATATGATTTGGGTTTTTAGTTTTGAGGAAGATGAGGTTTAAAAGGAACATTTTTTTAATTAAACTTATTTGTTTTTCTTCAGTAATTGTAAAATCGATCTTATTTGCTTAATTTCAACTCTGGTAGGGTGCGGAGTAGTTCATGTAGGGTGGGTTATCAGTATTATAGTGAGAAGGAATTTAAATCTTGCTACTTTTTGTCATTTTGTATTTAATCATATTGAAAACACCCATACTTGAACTAGTTCAGAAAACAAAGTGGTCTTAAGCCATTGCATTTATTGTTTCACAGGTTAACGGTTTATTTGCACCGTGTTTTGTTTAGACTTTTTCAACAATAGGTTGCCCCTTCCAATCAGGGACAAGTGGCAGAGTGATGATTCTGTAGTGGAATGTTTTTGGAGGGAAGCCAATATATTGTTAGAACAGTTTGTCAATACTTGGTGTATTGAATAAAGTTCTAGGGGAACACCTCATCTTAGTATGCCTAAACTTTTTTTTTCACATCTTCATTCAATTATCTACTTTGAACATACATCATTACATTTACATGTACACAGCTTTTTTATAGAATACAAATTCTTTAGAAGGTTTAGAATTGAAAGAATTAGGGTTTAGAAACTCCACAGTTCATTTAGAGAGAAGCATAGGCAAAGATCATAAAGCCATATGGTTGGTATTTTGCCATTTTGCAAGTGTGCATTGTGCTCACCAAGAAATGCAATTCCGTGTTTTCTGGTTAACATCACCTATGCACCTGAAGTAATAATGTTATTTTTTTTGTTTTGTTGATCCCATGCCAAAAGCGGTATATAGGATGGTTTATAAGTTATTTGTTTATTTTTGCTTATTTTATTCTGTATTTCTCATTCTTTTTCTTGACTAATTTCAGATTTGATCGGGACTGGAAAAAGATTGAAGCATTTGTTGGTTCAAAAACTGTTATCCAGGTAATTACTATAGAAGCCAAAGGAAAACAAAGAACAAGTTACTAGCGGATGCTAGCTGATTGAGTGTGTGTATTTAAAAGGAGTGAAACTTGACCTTCTCAACAATAAATTTGTTCAATTTCACATTATTCTTGGATTTTCTATTCAATACTGGCTATTTAGTGAAATTTTCAGTGTCTCAAAACTGAATATCATACTTGAATTGTAGATGAGTAAATGGAGACATGATCATTCCAAAAGACTGTCAATTGAAGCTCTGACCTGAGTTTGGATCTTCCCATTGCTTTTTATGCTCTTATATCTTCTCTAACTAGCAAGTCATTTTAATTCTTGTCAGATTTTGTTGCATCATAACTAAATGCAATTTATTATGTCTTTTTCTTCAAAATCTAAGGGTTGATGATGGGATTAAGGACATTAACTTGTAATTTGTTACTTTGGTGCATGTGTACTTAAGAAGAAAAGAAAGGACATAAAGTTATATAATCTTGTATTGTATAATGTTATGGTGTTTAGTTCATCAATTTTCTTGTAGCGAATCTCTGATATTTGTTACATGTTCCGTTAACTATCCTTTCTTCAATATTCTATGTAAATTCTATTTGGCAGATAAGGAGTCATGCACAGAAGTATTTTCTAAAAGTTCAGAAGAATGGAACAAGTGAACATGTTCCTCCTCCCCGACCAAAGAGAAAAGCTACTCACCCATACCCTCAAAAGGCTCCTAAAATCAGTTAGTATAACCAATGTCAACCATGTTTAATGTTCGCTGGTTTTTGTCTTGAATCTATTTTTAAATAACACGTTTTCTTTTTTTTGCAATTTATCAGCTCCTACTGTATCCCAAGTTATGGGCCCACTGCAACCTCCATCTGCTTTCATTGAACCTGCATATATTTATAGCTCGGATTCTTCATCTGTTCTTGGAACTCCAGTTACCAACATGCCTTTGTCGACTTGGAACTATAATGCTAAACCACCAGTCAATGTGCCACAAGTGACTAAAGGTTTTATTTGTCCTGAAATCTAATGTTTTGTTTTACATTTTTTTTTTGTTATTCAAATATGTATTTCATTGAGGAAGGCTCTGTTAACCTGGAAAGTTTTTTGGTTTGTTAGATGACATGGGCTTGACCGGAGTGGCACAAACTATTCCTCTTAACTGTTGCTATAGCAGTAGTAATGAGAACACCCCTCCAACTTGGCCAAGTAGCAAAAAGATGAATCAAGGTGGCCAGGGCAAGCCAATTAAAGGTTAGAATACTTTTTCTTTAACTTCAACTTCTGGAAGTGGGCACACAAAATATTTAACTGGAACTTATCATAAAACTTGGAGATTGTAGTTTTAGATAATGGGGCACTTCTTGAGTTTTTGATTGAACTAAAACAGAAAAAGAAGTCCTGAAGCTTGTACTTTCATTGTAACAAGATCATCTTTCTGAGATGATTGTTGTTTAGGTATTTGTCCGAACTCTAGTAGAGTTATTCATCTAGTTGTGGATTGATTTATAGGTATCATGTGAACTAATAAAAGAAATTGTGCATCAGCTTGTTATCTATTAGAATTAGAATAGACTTATTTCACTAAATCTAGAATATCATCACTGAACCTCAGCTTTGTTATGCTTTGATAAAGAAGTTGTCGAGATTTTTAAGGTCCAATCGTACTCAAAAGTTTTAGTAGTTTCGTAGCCAATTGTATAACTATGAGCAGGAGTAGTAGTGGAGAAAAGTGGGAGTTTGAAGTATTATTATTCTGTTATTTTTAGGTCAACCTTAATGGATAAGAAGCTGACCTATTTGAACGAGTTTCTCCATAACTCCTATTAGAATAGAAAAATAAGAAGAAAAACAGGAAATTACCTTTTTCTTAAGTTAAAATTAGCTTATAAGCAAGTTATAAATAAAAATTTAGAAAAGCTGTATGAGAGAGAAAACTTCTACAAATTTACTCATGCATAAACTAATTTTAGGTCAAACACAAATTATAAATAAAAATTTAGAGAAGCTATATAAAAGAAGAGAACTTCTACAAATTAGCTCGTGCATAAGCTAATTTTAGCTATGGAAAATTTGATTTCAAATTTTCTTTTTTTTTTTTCCTAGAAGAGGTTATGGAAAACTTCGTCCAAATAAGCTTTAAATGTACCTAAGATCAAGAAGAAAAATTAATTAAGCTGCACAAGGAATGTCATGGCGTTCCTTAAAGCTTTTAGTTCAAGGAATTAAAAATTATGCTAACATAACACATTGCTTGAACTTTGCATTTGTTTATCTTCAATCATGTTCAAGTAGAGCCAGAGACCCTTAGAATCAGTTCAAAAGCATGAAAGTGACTTGATTATACATAGAGCTCTAGAGCTGCTATATTGAGGGGACAGTAGGAGTGATAGTAAAATTGTTATTTTTTGTCCCTGTACCACTCCTACCCAAAGATTTGAAGCTGGGCCTGGGCCCTTAATTCAACGTATGCATTTTCATATGTTGTTGGGGCTTCAAGAAACAAGTAGGGCTGGGCTAGAGTAGGTATATTATATCCACCACATCTGGACCTTTTGACAATGAATAATATGCATTTTTATCCTTTCAGAATATAATTTCTGAAGTGAGTAGTGTGTATAAACAACTGTAATTTTTTCCAATTTTCACAACAATAGAAATATTTATGAACAGTATTAATGTTATTAAGTTTGTTAGGTTTTGCTATGCTATATGTCCGCTGTTACGAGTGTTTAGCATTGTTTCACTCCTATGTTCATGATACATGCACTTGTTGATAAGTTTGACTTGTGTATGCAGTAATGCCAGATTTTGCTCAAGTCTACAGCTTCATTGGCAATGTCTTTGATCCAAATTCGACTAATCACCTTCAGAAACTAAGACAGATGGACCCAATAAATGTAGAAACGGTAATTAATAATTTTCTTTTCCTCTTTATCGTGGGGGGATGTAAAGGTCTAGAATTTTGGGTTCATGGTCGTAGTTTGTGTGCCTGAGTATTTTATATTGTTCTGTTTTGCAGGTATTGCTGTTGATGAGAAATCTCTCGGTCAATTTAATGAGTCCAGAGTTTGAGGACCATGTAAGTTTGTTTCCAACAGTTAGCATTTTTTAGTTATTGACCCCATCACGTTAGCTAGATGCCAAAGTCATCTTTTAATTCTTGTTGCTTGCTTTTATTATGCTACTTAAACAAGATGTGAGTTTATGTAAATTGCTTTCAAATGGGGGGATTATTTTAAGCGAGTAAATAAATTGATATCACTATGTTGATATTTTGTTGCCGGAATCCTCAATAAGCCCCTAGGTCTGTGATGATTATAGTTTTGGCTCTATCACTGCACGTTTGTTGTTTAGCAGTGTGGGTGATTTTAAAATTGAATTTATTTTCTGGAGCATGATATGTTTAGACGAGCTACTCCTAAAGGATTTTTGGGAGAGGAAAAGAAAGAATAAATAAATTAAATTAACTTTTCCATAAATCAAAATTAATTTATTCAGAAGTTAAAAATAAAATTTTGAGGAAGTGTTATACAAGACAATTTCTGCTAATTAGTTTATATATAATCTAAATTTAACTTATGGATAAGTTAATTTCATCTTTAGTCTTTTTTTTCCTTAGAAGTCTTCATGAAAAAACCCGTCCTAATAGATTCGATAGAATATATAAAATCAATGATGACACTCATTGCAGATGACTATTTTCACACACGTATGAAGTTTAGAAAAGCTATTTTATGCATTTATTTATTTTGAATTGCATGCACGGATATTCTGCCGCATCATATTCTTATTCTGTTTGTTCCGAATTCACAGACATGCAAATGCAAGTGTTGTCTTATTATTATTCTGCTTGACAAAGTCCTAGTCCTAGCTTCATTTATTTTATTTTACTTTCCATAACATGCACTTCTTCATGGTCTTCTGACAAATTATTTTTTAATAATGCAGAAAAGGCTGCTTTCATCATATGATACCGACTCTGATGAATCGAAGCATGTTAATATTTGCAGCACTAATAAATCCGAGAGTGCTATTCTGTCTGCATAAGGATTTCGAGAGTGGTTTTTCACTGAAGAGTGTTTTGAATCTATCTACTGAAGAATGCACATAAAGAGGGAGCGAGAAGGTTAAAAAAGACAAGGTTTTTGGTAAAAGGAAGTGTAGCTTCTTAATGCTTGCATATGTATATAAGACGTACATATATAAATATATACATACATATATACTTATATGTATGTATAACTTTTGGTTTGAGCTTTTGTTTGTTTCTGGCAGTGATAGATGGTAGATATGGTGGTGTTTTGTATATGTTTTGAAGATGGTTGTCCTTGGAATGCAGGACAATGAGAGTCCTGTTAGGTCACTTGTGGAGGCTTTACTGTACAGTCTGAGTGTTTTTGTGTTATGCTGCGAAGCTTTGAATTAGCATTTAATATTTAAGAGCAGTGTTAGGAATTAGGGGCAGTCGTTTGCCTTGTATATATATAAAGCAATAAAACAGTGTAGATAAGTTTCTCTCCTTTCATGCGTGTATATATATTATTATAAAACCTCTCTTGCTACCTATCTGGTTACACCAACCTTTTCATTCAGAAATTCAAACAGTTTTTGCTCAAGTGATGATTTTTTGAAGTTTGGATTTACATTTTGGATGAAAAAAAATAAGATTTTTTTTATTTAAAATAGTTTTTTAAATCGTAATGGATGACTTAATATGATCTTGAAACATATATCAAAATTAATTTATTTTTAATGCGATCACTTCATCTGATGTGGAATTATATTTATTTATATTTAGAAATTATATTTATTTATATTTAGAATTTGAAAGATTTTTAATTTGAGATCGACATGAATTCTAATTTTTACTTTTGCATATAAAATTAACGAGTACAATATATTTAGTCCATAAATTAATATTAACTTTTCAATCAAATTTGTTTTCTCGATTAAAAGAACACCTTAGTATAACCTACTTCATTGTAAGCATGATTTTAATATATTAAATTTGAGCGAAAGCATTAGTATCATTATAATGAGTTATGAAAGTGAAAGAACTCCTTATAATAAGAAATCAGTAATGGCCCAAACAAATATACATGCGAAACGGATTACAGAATCCGTTTCACAGTATTATGAAACGGAATCTGTATTCCGTTTCAAAAAAAATTGCAAATTTTTTTATGAAACGGAATACAGAATCCGTTTCACAGTATTATGAAACGGATTCTGTATTCTGTTTCGTAAAAAAATTTGCAATTTTTTTTGAAACGGAATACAGATTCCGTTTCATAATACTGTGAAACGGATTCTGTATTCTGTTTCATAAAAAAATTTGCAATTTTTTTTATGAAACGGATTACAGAATCCGTTTCACAGTATTATGAAACGGATTCTGTATTCCGTTTCATAAAAAAATTTGCAATTTTTTTTGAAACGGAAT
>Ga0099822_1002100_pt1 | contig 24414 bp, 5 predicted proteins | sample CowpeawhiteBW_FD_76839 | JGI IMG/M metagenome (GOLD analysis project Ga0099822, IMG submission 76839) | Root nodule microbial communities of legume samples collected from California USA - Cow pea white BW | ecosystem: Host-associated > Plants > Roots > Nodule | place: USA: California | collected... | reverse complement strand
ACATTATGGTATAACAGCTTTTCTGGTAGGGAGCACATTTTCTGCTGTTCCTTACACACTATTGGTATCTTTCATTCCCGGAGCTATTGTTAATTATCTTTCTGGACTGCACAAAGGACTAGACAACTTTGTATACTTTGCTTCTGTTCTATTTGCTACTGTGATGTGGGTTGAGAGCCTGATGATGGTTGTTGGGAGCATTTTTTCAAATTTTGTGATGGGTGTGATCACTGCTGGTGGGGTTGAAGGACTGATGATTTTGACAAGTGGATTCTACAGGCTGCCAAATGATCTTCCCAAACCACTATGGAAATACCCTTTCTACCATGTTTCCTTCCTCAACTATGCTTTGCAAGGATTATTAAAGAATGAATTTGAGGGATTAATGTTCTTTTCAGATGAGGATGGAGGTGCCAGAAGTGTTGGTGGTAGAGATATTTTGTCTGAGACATGGCAAGTGCAAATGGGTCATTCAAAGTGGGTTGATCTTGCTATCATGTTTGGTATGATTGTTCTGAATAAAGTTCTGTTCTTTGTCATCACTAAATGCAAGGAGAAATTGGAACATGTTCATGTTGGCACTAATGGTCCTCAAGCAAACATCAATGAACTCTAGACAAGTGAAATGGAGAACTATGATGCTCACAGTCATCAGCAGTCTCTTTTAGAGATAACCAGTTAATATGAAAGTTATATTAACACACCCAGATTGTTAAGTAACACCTACCCAAAGAAAGAAAGAGAGAGATAGATTGTAATATAAGTAATAAAATCTGATAGAGAAGGAAATGTGAAATCATATATGTCAATTTAAAATTTGAAAATGATTGGTCTTGAAGTATTCCATACATTCGTTAGTAAGTGTAATTTTCTGTATGTTGTGTTTGGACAAGAAAATTAAAATTAAGAAATTTTAAAAATGTATTTCAAATAATTAAAATAATAAAATTAAAAAAAAAGGAAATTGAAATTTCATAGATTGTGAAATTTTTTATTGGTCAGGAAGTCTGAAAATTTGACTCATATCGATTTTCAATTCAGACTAAATTATTTCGGCATCTACCACAAGTCTGAACTGACTTGAATCAATCTTTGATCAAAGTCAAAAGTCAAGATGAACAAACCTTAGCCAAAAGTTGACTCAAGTCACCCACAGTGAAGATTCAGTCATGTCGGTTTGTGCCAATTTGGCTAAATCGAAGGTCGAACTAATCTGGTCTAAACCAAAGGTCAAGTCGAGTTAGTCAGGGTTGAAGGTGGAGACAAATAAACTAGGGTTGAATGTCAAGTCGAGTTGGTTTTGTCCAAATGTCGAGTCGAGTCTATCTGGCTAAAGGTTAAGCTGAGTCAACCCGAATTAAAGGTCGAGTCGGGTTGGCCTCCAAGGTCGAGCTGAATGTTGAGCCGAGTTGGCTTGTGTCGAATCTCGAGTTGCTTCAGTCTGAGCCTAGTCGGCCTTGACCGAAGGTCAAGCCAAGTCGACACTGGCCGAATGTCTAGTTGAGTCAACATTGGTTGAAAGTCTAGTTGAGCTAGCTTGGACCAAAGGTCGAGACAAACTAGCCTAGACCGAAGGCCGAGACGAGTCAGTCTAACTCTCAGACATTTTTCGAAAGTATCTGGCAAATTTGTTTCAAATAAATTTCTAAAAAATATAATTTACTATGTTCATTTATATGTTCTAATTATACACATTTAACATTTTCATTAATTATTATTGAATGATATTTTGAAAAGAAAGACTAACTTTAGTAATTGAGAAATTAAGATTATTTAAATATGAGCGATTAATATGGCTCCCCTAGATGGGTGTTGATTCAAATTTATTGATGTAGGTCTTTTAACATGAACTTTTATGGTAAAGGACAAATATTTTCTTTAGCGAATTAATTTCAGTAAAGATATTTCATCTTTCATAGTAAATTCTTCGTTACAAATTTACGCATTAAATTTTTATAAATTAACTATTTATAATTCGAAAATAAAAACATTACTCTAATACAATTTATTTAAGAACATGTAAAAGAAAAGCGGACAATGTTACTCTAAATATAATTTATTTGATATTACAATAAAAAGTTAAAATAAAATAATTGAAATGAAAATAATAAAGTGCCTAAAGTAAATAATTGGAATAAATAAATAAAGTACAAAAAGGAAAAAGAAGGGATACGGTTCTCAAACAAAAATTATTGAAGTGAAATTGATCATCAGTAATTTTGATTTAAGTATATATTTACATGTTTCCATTTTTTATTACAAAATGCAAGTATAACATTTATTAAAAATAAATCTTAATTATTAATAATTTCTTAATAACCTCTATTAGTCTTTATTTTGATACTTTTAATAATCTTGGATCTCCAATATTAAATTATTATTAGCATTCTTATCTTTATTTTCAAAATCTTCAATGTTAAATTTATCTTGACAGTGATCTAATAAATCAAAAGAATGTTGTTAACACGTTTGTTTAGGATACCATATCCTTCAAAACATCCCTTGACAACTAGAAACTAATTAAATAACTTGAAGGAGTATAGAATAACCATCTCCTCCCTCTTAGTTTCTTGATATTGCACACAATTCCATATTGGGTTAAGATTTAAAATCTTTTAAAAGAAAAAGCTATGTAATATTTTTCTTAAACAATTTATAACGTTAATGTAATGTTTATTAAAGAATTGAAAGAGGTGAAGTGTAATATATCAACGATGTTATTGTGGCTTCAATTTTAGTCATGCCTTGTGTGACACGTTGATGTGCACTTAAATATGGTTTGATTTAGTGTGACAGCAGTTTTTATACGATAATGTAAGTAAGCCAGATCCCTCCACCACCTACCTTCTGTCACAAACAAAATCAAACATCATCGTATTGATTGAAAGAGATCATGAATTTTGTTCTGCATGAACCAGTTCAATGTAATGTCACTAATTATGGATCACCCGATAGTAGTCCTACTGCTTTGATTATGCAGTCGAAGCAGGAGTTTGTTGCCACTGTTGAGGAAGAAAGAAAGAAAAGTAATGAGAGAAAGGAAGAGGGAATGTTCCTGACATGGGAGGATTTGCAGGTCACAGTTCCTAATGGAAGGAAAGGTAGGAAACCAATTCTTAAGGGTCTTACTGGTTATGCCAAGCCAGGGCAACTCTTGGCAGTCATGGGTCCTTCTGGTTGTGGCAAATCCACACTTCTTGATGCTTTGGCAGGTAATTCAGTAATATCATTCTTCTAATTCAAATGCATTATGTTTATTGACATGTGTGTTTTAGATTAATGTTTAAATCTATTTTCTAAAGTTCATTTTGGTATAGAAAAATTATGGACGAGGTGTTTGGGTTAATCCTTCTGAAAAATCTGCAGGAAGACTGGTTTCAAGCTCAAAGCAAACAGGGAAAATTCTAATCAATGGCCATAAACATGCACTGGCATATGGAACATCAGTAAGTGAAATCCCTAAGAGGCTTTTGATCGAAGAAAATGAGACCTCATTAATCTCTTTTTCATATGTGAAACCAGGCATATGTGACACATGATGATGCTGTGTTATCAACATTAACAGTAGGAGAAGCAGTGTCCTATTCAGCACATCTCCAATTTCCAGACTCAATGTCCAACAGAGAGAAGAAAGAGAGAGTAGACTTTACAATCAGACAAATGGGTCTACAAGAGGCCACTGACACAAGGATTAAAGGGAAGGGTTCTAAAGGCCTTAGTGAGGGACAAAAGAGGAGACTAGCCATTTGTATTCAGATTCTTACAAGCCCCAAACTTCTCCTTCTTGATGAACCATCCAGTGGCCTTGACAGTGCAGCTTCCTACTATGTCATGACCAGAATTGCAAGCCTAAAGATAAGAGATGGCATCAGAAGAACAATTGTTGCATCCATCCATCAACCCAGTAGTGAAGTTTTTGAGCTGTTTGATCATCTTTGTCTTCTGTCTTCAGGTGAAACAGTGTATTTTGGCACCACTTCTGCTGCAACTGAGGTTTGTAGCTGGATTAGTCATGAACATTGTATATATGAACTAATTCATTTGAGAGTATAGCTTGTAATTAATTGTATTCTTGATTGAATGTAGTTTTTTGCTTCTAATGGCTTTCCTTGCCCATCTCTTCACAACCCTTCTGATCATTTCTTGAGGATCATAAACAAGGATTTCATACTGGTGAGAACATCAACATGTCAATGCTTTAGAGCTAGAAACAAAACCTTGTTGATTTATATATCTTCATTATTTTCAGGATGATAAAGAAGGTCTCCACATAGTAGTACCCGAAGAAGAAGTAGTGGATACCCTTGTTCAGTTTTATAAATCTTCTGAAATCAGTAACCAAGTTCAGAAAGAAGTAGCAGCAATAGGTGAAAGTGTAAGTATAATATAACATGTGGTACTATTAGTATAGAACAAGGATTTTACACATGATGAAGGACAAACTTTTTGATGAATTTAGGAAAATGGTTTCATGGGGAGCAGCAGAACACAAACTGCATTTCTCACTCAGTGTCACGTTCTTTTGAGAAGATCTTCAGTGCACTTGTTTCGTGATGTAACCAATTATTGGTTGCGTCTAGCTATGTTTACTGTAGCAGGTATTAGTTTGGGAACTATATTCTTTGACGTTGGTTCAAGTAGTTCATCCATTCAGGTAAAATAGATTAAGTGCTTCTGATTATACCATTTAAAACATAACACAACTGTTAACTCATAATAATTATAATTTCCTTTCTTCATGCATATTTCAGGCAAGAGGGTCACTGGTCTCTTTTGTTGCTTCAGTCCTAACTTTCATAACCCTTCTTGGTGGATTCCCTCCGTTTGTTGAACAAATGAAGGTAAAAAACGTCATTCAAAATGGAATTAATCAACATGTTTGGTTTCGACCACCCTGTTAGAAGTCTCAGATAAATTATAAAGATAAGACAAACTTATGATATATAAGTGGATGTAAAACTTTCACCTTCTAAACTTCTAAACTGATTTTGTAAGATTAAATTATGAGTTAAAACTATCCTGGTGAATGTATTGCTTGTTAGATATATTGTTCCTCCTAGTATCAGAATTCAGGCTTAAAATTCATGGAAAAAGAAAAAATGTTTTGTTCCTAAGATGTTTATGTTTCTGATTCAGGTATTTCAACGTGAGAGATTGAATGGGCACTATGGTGTTGCTGCTTTTGTCATTAGCCACACACTATCACCTATTCCATACATAGTACTGATGTCACTGATACCTGGTGTGATGACTTATTACCTTTCTGGACTTCACACAGGACTTGAGCAATGCATCTACTTTTCTAGTGTACTATTTGCATGCATTTTGTGGGTTGAGAGTCTGATGATGGTTGTTTCAAGTATCTTCCCAAATCCCAACACTGGCATCACAGTCTCTGGTGGAGTTATGGGAGTGATGATTTTAACTGGTGGATTTTTTCGTCTGCCAAATGATCTCCCCAAACCATTTTGGAAATACCCTATGTACTACGTTTCCTTCCACAAATATGCCTTCCAAGGATTGTTCAAGAATGAGTTCATTGGTCTGAAGTTGGAAAGTGGTGAAGATGGAGGAACCTACATAAGTGACAAGGAAATACTCACAAAGGTATGGCAAGTGGAAATGGGTCACTCCAAATGGGTTGATCTTGCTATCTTAATGGGAATAATTGTTTCGTATAGACTTATGTTCTTGGCAATCACCAAGAGTAAGGAGAAGATGAAGACCTAATTAATATTTTGGAATAAACATAGTGATCAAATTTAATACAGGATATTTTTAAATAAGAAAATAATATTTTTACTACTAAATTTTGACAACTTCCTCTGACAATTTGAGATGTCATTTTTTAAGTGATTTTAAAATATTGAAAATGAAAAAATGAAAAAATGAAAAAATCACTTAGAAGATGACACCTAAGGTTGTAAGAGAAAGTTGTCAAAATTTAGTAATAAAAAATTATTTTCCTTATAAATAATGTTTTAGATAGGAATGAATTAGTTGATTTTTACTTGTATCTTATTTCTGAAAACTTGAGTATATGTTTTTTTTAACTGTATTTGAATTTTAGAGTGGAATGTAACACTATTGTAAGCTTTAATAATAGTCTTTTGGACAATCGAAATTTTGGTTTTCTGTAATTTTTAAGTGCAATTTTAGTCTCTTGTTTGCTTTAATATTTAAAATTTTAGAAAAAATGTAATGTTTGCTCAATCTTAGTTTTTAATATATATTTTATTTTGATATGATTGAATTGAACCTTAAATCTAATATATCGATTTCATCTCTGTCAAAATAATAGTTTAATTAATTAAATATAAAAATAAAAAAGTGTATGAAAAATTTATAACTGATTTTCTAAAATTAAGGGCTAAAATTTTCAAAATATAAGATAAACTAAAATGTTTTCTTAAAAATAATAAAAATTATAATTATAATTTAGCTAAATGTTTTAAAGTTTAAAATAAGTTTGAGATGAAAATATCAGGTAATCATTTGCATGAGTAGACCCAAGCCCGTTCTTTATCTGGGCTTTATTGATGCATATGGCACGACTAGGCTCGGCCCATATATATGATTTCTATTCCTAAGCTCAATTATTTTTTGTTGGTATATACGTTGCTATTTTCTCTTTAGCTAGATAACAAAAATCTAAGGCGATGCACACAAGATAAAATTCAAAATATTTTAAAATTATGTTATAATTTCACGTTGATATTTTAATTCAAAAATAATAAAAGAAAAAACATAAAAAGATACCAAAAGTAAAATAGTTTCTTAGATTTTTCTCTGTAAAATCAAATACTTTTCTAGGTAATTAAATTGACTATGAGTCTTTTATGAAAATCAATTATTAAAAAAATAAAGAAATTAACCAACCCATTAAAACCAATTACCTTATTGTTAGTAGTAAGTTTGCTGAATATTTATGTTGATTATATATGTTTGTTAAAATTTGTATCAGATAATGTTTTTTCCTTTGTAAAATATATTTTATTATACAACCCATTGTGAGTTTATTTTTATGTTATTTTAAATTCACCTTTCTCTTCCACTTCCGTTTGTACTGTATGTCTGTCTTTTCTGTGTATTTTTAATTTTTTTAAGTTGAAAAATACATACATGTCTGTATTTTAAATTTATGTTTCGTATACTTCCATGAACTGTATGGATGTAATCCATCAACTAACAACACCTAATGTTGTTTTGTTCTGTAGATTAGTGGCAAGCATCAAAAGATAAGGCTTACATTATTTCAATTAATAACAAAATTGAAATAAATTTTATAGGTGGTTTTCCTCGAAATTAAATTCAAATATATAATTATTTAGATGGATTATATTATAATTTGAGTAAACTAAATCAAGTCGAACTTTTTTAATGGTTCCAACAAAATTTGGTTCATTGCATTAATTAAGTTTGGTGATCAGCCAACAAAATTATTAATTTAATAATGTCTTTAACTGATGAAAGCTAGTCCAGTGATATAATTAATTATGTTTTGCATGCATGTATGTTAGAAAGTGCATTTGGACTAATAATTATATGCTATATATGTCTGTTGGTTGTGAACCAAAATAAGAGCCACAACAGGTATAGAAAACAAGAGAAAATTAGAGAGGAAAGTTAAAATTGAAAAATACACAAATATAGATTAAATTCAAGTTAGTTTTTTTTTTAATTCAAGCAATTCAAAATTATCTCAATTTAATAATTACCAAAGTTCAACTCATTTAAATTTCAATGTATTAAGTATTTTTCAATATTATTTTTCTCAACGCATAAAGGTGTATCTCGGATAGACAGGGAGAGATAGAAGAAATGAATAATACAGTGAGAATAAAATAGTACAAAGTGAAAATTTGGAAGTGTGAAGAAATGAATAATATACGATTTATTATATCTATCAATTATTTTCTCTTTTTTTACATGATCTTTTTTTTTCATTCTCATACGGTGTTTATCAATTTGGATTAACATCACAAATCTCATTATTCAAACTAAATCAATTAAATTAACATTAATATTTTTAGTTCAATAAAACTCAATCTAAACAAAACCAATAAATTTTTTATAATTATTTATTCATAACGAATTTTTTATTTAAAAATTTAATAAATATCAAACTGAAAGTTTGTATTGTATAACTGAACGTATTACTATAGTTTTTGCTATCATTAGTTTATACAAGCTAATCACATTAAAAAAAAAAGTGTTTCTTATATATTTTAGGTATAGATTTCCCTTCAAATTTCAAGCAAATTTATATATTTTTTCTTTTTTCTAAACACAAAATTTTATAAATTAGTATAGAATTAAATATTATTGATCTATTTTCAATGAAATTGGTTTGTTTTAGATTATATAAAAAAAATTAAGAAAAAAAAAAACTGAATGAATCCACTTGTTTTTCCACACACTTTCAGAATACATTATTATCTTTTTATAAGTTGAAATCACTGGTATTAATTAATTCGCAAACTTGATTATGATCAATATTGTAGAATTTAAATTATTTAATTATTTTATAAACAGATGATATGATGCTTTCAACTGAGATATGATATTGAAGCCTGCGTTGATTCTATTGTTGAACAGTGTTCATCTATGGAGACTCCAACAAAATGTGTGCCAATAATTTTTCTTTTTTCAGATACAATGAATGGCCCCATTGGTTGTTTGCCTCTGACTTTAATCGACCAAATTAAAAGACTTTGATGTTAATCCTTTTCCTAACCCTAGAAAGAAGAAGAAGAAACAAATTTTAAGTTCAATCAGTGGTCATAAATAATTGATTTAGGTTTGAACCCTCAAAAGTTGCTATTCTAATGCTCAAATTAATTTCACGTTTGTTAATAAGCTTCAAGACATGGTCTTCAAAGTAACAAAGGCAGAAAAATCTTACTTTTGAATGATTAATTTTTTTAGATTAACTAATAGAAATTTAATTACATCATGTAATTAAATTAATATTAATCTGTGTTCTTTGTCCCCTCAATAAATCCAGTAGCTATAAAAACAGTGTGGCCAGTGATAATCTCTTTGCCTTGAGGGCAGGTCACAGACAAAGACAGCATGTGACTAAGTCAAATTAATAGATAGATACAAGTGATGTTGAACTTCAATCTTCTTAAATAAAATTTAGTTTAAAAGTTTTATAAATAAAAGGAAAATCACTCTTAAAATAATATACTTTTAAAAAAAATTACTAAAATTATTTTTATAGATAATATCCCATGGAACAACATGTTCTTAAATGATAAAGTGTATGAGGAAGTAAATGGATAAGGGATGAGTCTAATTGTTGTTTAAGTTGTCATTTCACTACTTTTTCTTAATTAATCTTCATTTTATTTTCAATTTATATTTTCAATTATAGTTTCTTCCTTGTTGATGGGTCTTTGGTATTCAATTTCCTTTCAATTATGAAGCTCTAGGGTATGTTGTACCATTCAATCATCTAATATAGTCATTGGATGAGACGTGGGGGTTTTAGAAACTTGTTCAAAAATAAAAGAATATTTCTTGAATTAAACTTATTAACAATGAACAAATCTCTTTTTATTATAGATTTTATTAATGTTTATATATTTCGTACATAATCAATTTTATTAAAAAATGTATTTGATCATTTTTTTAACTATGTTTTTCTTTTATGAATCGATGAAGTTTGTTAAATATATTTATTAACTGAAAAAAAAGAAACTAATAAATGAAATAAAAAATATCAAAAAAGAAAATCATTTTTAGTTATAATTTTATATATAATCAAATAATTATACTTTGTTAATAATATATTAATGACCAATTTTACTAATCAAAATATATTTAGAAATCAGTGCATTATTTAGTAGTCAAATTTTTATAACTAATATTAATGATTAAATAAATAAATCAATTTATAACAAAAATTATTTTAGTTATCAATTTATAGATTAATTATAATTTTTGGAAATTATTTTAGTCGTTAATAATTATTAATTATTTTTAAATTTTAATTTATAAATTGATATCTAAATTAGTTAATTTTCTTTTTATTAAAATTAATTATTATTCAATAATTTTCTTGTGAATTTAAATAAAGCGTTTTGTTAAATATATCATACATGTTATGCTGGTGAGCTATTTTCTCTGACATTCATCATTTTGAATCATTTGGTAATTGATCATTATTTGCCTGTTTACTTACAGCATTCTTATCTTTCTATCTCAAATTTAAAAATTGAATTAACACAAATAAGTGAACAATTAATTTCCTCTTAAACACTAAACTACTTCTATTTGTTTAGGTCATTTTAATGTAAGCATAAAATTGTGTATTCTCATTTATTTGTTATATTATGGGTTAAAAAATATGATAATTGGTCCTTGTTAGGGATGTTTATGGATAGGTAAGATACAAGTAGTAGTTTCTCCATACTTATTAGCCGGATAAATATTCGTCACGTATCCGTACTTATATCCATCGGGTATCCGTATATAGTACGGGTACTCGCGGGTATTTACAACAAAAATAATAAAAAAATTAAACAACATATTTTAATCATAAATTCAAATAAAATACAATACATAACATTCATAAATTTCAAACAAAGTTCAAATAACTCATTTAAATAGTGTTGAATGACAGTCTACAAAGAAATGATTTTTTTTAAAAACTAATTAATAAAAAAATAACTCATTCAAAATCAATATGTTAATATTTTAATCATGTTTTTATTTTTTTAAAATTTAAATTAAAGTATAACGAGTACGGATATCCACGATTACAAATACTATGATATCTGTACTCATCCCGTTAACATGTGAGTATAAAAAATATTCATACTCATTATCTGCAGATATCCATTTAAAATATTTATTTTCTAGCCTTTATAAATTTTATTCATGAATATTCACAAGTACGAATTTTCTTTATACCCCTAATCCTTATTCGCAATTACGGACTTTCTTTATACCCCTAATCCTTATGTTATGTAGATGTTTTTGGGAGCAGCTTTTAAGAGTACTGTGAAGGTCAAAAATGTGATGCTAAAAGTGTGATGTCGGTCATCTTAGCATTATAAGATCTGAATTATTGGGTATTACCACTATTGTTTCAGCGTCTTTCTGTTCATATTCAATTTTCGTGGCCTCATTTGTTTTTTTTTATGGATGTCAAGGTCACTGTACAGTACATATAAGACTTTTTTTAAAGAATAAAAGGACTAACATAAAATTAATAGATGTAAAGAAGAAAAAGTGATAGATATAGCGTCACAAATAAATATATATTTGAAAATACGATACAAATAATATATATAATTAAATTACTGGTATAATTTTTTATCACATTATATTATTCAATCTCGGATGATTTTTTTACAAAAAAAAAATCACAATTAAATTAAAAATTTCTTTTACACATATTACTTTTATAAAAATTATGTCAATAAAGTATTTGAACTACTTTTATACAGAAGTTTACATAATATATATTTCTTCACAATATATATGTATATGAAATATTTAATATTTTATTGTTGTTCTTCTGATTTAAAAAGTTAATAAATAGTTATAATAATATAAACTTATAATTTAATGATTAGATTAATAAAATTTATTTTTTATATAAAACTATTAATTTTATATACAAATTACATTAATTTAAACCTAGGAGAAGAGAAGAAGAGAAAAAAAGAAAGGTAATCTTAATTACATAAAAATAACAAATACAACACATTTTTGTTTGTCATAGTTTTAATGTTTTAAATCATATGTTCTCTGAACACGTCAAATCATCACTCACTTTATCACAATTTACAAACTTGTGACTTCAAAATACACTTCACATACAAACATGTCATTTACATCTCCATTCCATACAAAACACACACATCACAATTTACTTGAATTAAAACAAGAAATCATTCAAGCATACAATTCAATAATTTATGTATATACGCAAACATATACACAACAAATATATTTAGATAGGATATAAAAAAATATACTTGAGTATTCACTCGTTAGAGTGACTCAAATGATACTTTTGCTTAAGTAAATTTGTTTTTGTTAAGCAATGATATTAAATAAAAAATCTCACTAAAGTGATTGAGAGAATACCTTCACTTAAGTATGTCTCCTTTTACAGAAAAGGTATTAAACATATCATTCGAGTAACTCAGATAATACTTCCACTCGTGTGTATACTTCCATATATATATATATATATATATGGAAGTATACACACGAGTGGAAGTATTATCTGAGTTACTCGAATGATATGTTTAATACCTTTTCTGTAAAAGGAGACATACTTAAGTGAAGGTATTCTCTCAATCACTTTAGTGAGATTTTTTATTTAATATCATTGCTTAACAAAAACAAATTTACTTAAGCAAAAGTATCATTTGAGTCACTCTAACGAGTGAATACTCAAGTATATTTTTTTATATCCTATCTAAATATATTTGTTGTGTATATGTTTGCGTATATACATAAATTATTGAATTGTATGCTTGAATGATTTCTTGTTTTAATTCAAGTAAATTGTGATGTGTGTGTTTTGTATGGAATGGAGATGTAAATGACATGTTTGTATGTGAAGTGTATTTTGAAGTCACAAGTTTGTAAATTGTGATAAAGTGAGTGATGATTTGACGTGTTCAGAGAACATATGATTTAAAACATTAAAACTATGACAAACAAAAATGTGTTGTATTTGTTATTTTTATGTAATTAAGATTACCTTTCTTTTTTTCTCTTCTTCTCTTCTCCTAGGTTTAAATTAATGTAATTTGTATATAAAATTAATAGTTTTATATAAAAAATAAATTTTATTAATCTAATCATTAAATTATAAGTTTATATTATTATAACTATTTATTAACTTTTTAAATCAGAAGAACAACAATAAAATATTAAATATTTCATATACATATATATTGTGAAGAAATATATATTATGTAAACTTCTGTATAAAAGTAGTTCAAATACTTTATTGACATAATTTTTATAAAAGTAATATGTGTAAAAGAAATTTTTAATTTAATTGTGATTTTTTTTTTGTAAAAAAATCATCCGAGATTGAATAATATAATGTGATAAAAAATTATACCAGTAATTTAATTATATATATTATTTGTATCGTATTTTCAAATATATATTTATTTGTGACGCTATATCTATCACTTTTTCTTCTTTACATCTATTAATTTTATGTTAGTCCTTTTATTCTTTAAAAAAAGTCTTATATGTACTGTACAGTGACCTTGACATCCATAAAAAAAAACAAATGAGGCCACGAAAATTGAATATGAACAGAAAGACGCTGAAACAATAGTGGTAATACCCAATAATTCAGATCTTATAATGCTAAGATGACCGACATCACACTTTTAGCATCACATTTTTGACCTTCACAGTACTCTTAAAAGCTGCTCCCAAAAACATCTACATAACATAAGGATTAGGGGTATAAAGAAAGTCCGTAATTGCGAATAAGGATTAGGGGTATAAAGAAAATTCGTACTTGTGAATATTCATGAATAAAATTTATAAAGGCTAGAAAATAAATATTTTAAATGGATATCTGCAGATAATGAGTATGAATATTTTTTATACTCACATGTTAACGGGATGAGTACAGATATCATAGTATTTGTAATCGTGGATATCCGTACTCGTTATACTTTAATTTAAATTTTAAAAAAATAAAAACATGATTAAAATATTAACATATTGATTTTGAATGAGTTATTTTTTTATTAATTAGTTTTTAAAAAAAATCATTTCTTTGTAGACTGTCATTCAACACTATTTAAATGAGTTATTTGAACTTTGTTTGAAATTTATGAATGTTATGTATTGTATTTTATTTGAATTTATGATTAAAATATGTTGTTTAATTTTTTTATTATTTTTGTTGTAAATACCCGCGAGTACCCGTACTATATACGGATACCCGATGGATATAAGTACGGATACGTGACGAATATTTATCCGGCTAATAAGTATGGAGAAACTACTACTTGTATCTTACCTATCCATAAACATCCCTAACAAGGACCAATTATCATATTTTTTAACCCATAATATAACAAATAAATGAGAATACACAATTTTATGCTTACATTAAAATGACCTAAACAAATAGAAGTAGTTTAGTGTTTAAGAGGAAATTAATTGTTCACTTATTTGTGTTAATTCAATTTTTAAATTTGAGATAGAAAGATAAGAATGCTGTAAGTAAACAGGCAAATAATGATCAATTACCAAATGATTCAAAATGATGAATGTCAGAGAAAATAGCTCACCAGCATAACATGTATGATATATTTAACAAAACGCTTTATTTAAATTCACAAGAAAATTATTGAATAATAATTAATTTTAATAAAAAGAAAATTAACTAATTTAGATATCAATTTATAAATTAAAATTTAAAAATAATTAATAATTATTAACGACTAAAATAATTTCCAAAAATTATAATTAATCTATAAATTGATAACTAAAATAATTTTTGTTATAAATTGATTTATTTATTTAATCATTAATATTAGTTATAAAAATTTGACTACTAAATAATGCACTGATTTCTAAATATATTTTGATTAGTAAAATTGGTCATTAATATATTATTAACAAAGTATAATTATTTGATTATATATAAAATTATAACTAAAAATGATTTTCTTTTTTGATATTTTTTATTTCATTTATTAGTTTCTTTTTTTTCAGTTAATAAATATATTTAACAAACTTCATCGATTCATAAAAGAAAAACATAGTTAAAAAAATGATCAAATACATTTTTTAATAAAATTGATTATGTACGAAATATATAAACATTAATAAAATCTATAATAAAAAGAGATTTGTTCATTGTTAATAAGTTTAATTCAAGAAATATTCTTTTATTTTTGAACAAGTTTCTAAAACCCCCACGTCTCATCCAATGACTATATTAGATGATTGAATGGTACAACATACCCTAGAGCTTCATAATTGAAAGGAAATTGAATACCAAAGACCCATCAACAAGGAAGAAACTATAATTGAAAATATAAATTGAAAATAAAATGAAGATTAATTAAGAAAAAGTAGTGAAATGACAACTTAAACAACAATTAGACTCATCCCTTATCCATTTACTTCCTCATACACTTTATCATTTAAGAACATGTTGTTCCATGGGATATTATCTATAAAAATAATTTTAGTAATTTTTTTTAAAAGTATATTATTTTAAGAGTGATTTTCCTTTTATTTATAAAACTTTTAAACTAAATTTTATTTAAGAAGATTGAAGTTCAACATCACTTGTATCTATCTATTAATTTGACTTAGTCACATGCTGTCTTTGTCTGTGACCTGCCCTCAAGGCAAAGAGATTATCACTGGCCACACTGTTTTTATAGCTACTGGATTTATTGAGGGGACAAAGAACACAGATTAATATTAATTTAATTACATGATGTAATTAAATTTCTATTAGTTAATCTAAAAAAATTAATCATTCAAAAGTAAGATTTTTCTGCCTTTGTTACTTTGAAGACCATGTCTTGAAGCTTATTAACAAACGTGAAATTAATTTGAGCATTAGAATAGCAACTTTTGAGGGTTCAAACCTAAATCAATTATTTATGACCACTGATTGAACTTAAAATTTGTTTCTTCTTCTTCTTTCTAGGGTTAGGAAAAGGATTAACATCAAAGTCTTTTAATTTGGTCGATTAAAGTCAGAGGCAAACAACCAATGGGGCCATTCATTGTATCTGAAAAAAGAAAAATTATTGGCACACATTTTGTTGGAGTCTCCATAGATGAACACTGTTCAACAATAGAATCAACGCAGGCTTCAATATCATATCTCAGTTGAAAGCATCATATCATCTGTTTATAAAATAATTAAATAATTTAAATTCTACAATATTGATCATAATCAAGTTTGCGAATTAATTAATACCAGTGATTTCAACTTATAAAAAGATAATAATGTATTCTGAAAGTGTGTGGAAAAACAAGTGGATTCATTCAGTTTTTTTTTTTCTTAATTTTTTTTATATAATCTAAAACAAACCAATTTCATTGAAAATAGATCAATAATATTTAATTCTATACTAATTTATAAAATTTTGTGTTTAGAAAAAAGAAAAAATATATAAATTTGCTTGAAATTTGAAGGGAAATCTATACCTAAAATATATAAGAAACACTTTTTTTTTTAATGTGATTAGCTTGTATAAACTAATGATAGCAAAAACTATAGTAATACGTTCAGTTATACAATACAAACTTTCAGTTTGATATTTATTAAATTTTTAAATAAAAAATTCGTTATGAATAAATAATTATAAAAAATTTATTGGTTTTGTTTAGATTGAGTTTTATTGAACTAAAAATATTAATGTTAATTTAATTGATTTAGTTTGAATAATGAGATTTGTGATGTTAATCCAAATTGATAAACACCGTATGAGAATGAAAAAAAAAGATCATGTAAAAAAAGAGAAAATAATTGATAGATATAATAAATCGTATATTATTCATTTCTTCACACTTCCAAATTTTCACTTTGTACTATTTTATTCTCACTGTATTATTCATTTCTTCTATCTCTCCCTGTCTATCCGAGATACACCTTTATGCGTTGAGAAAAATAATATTGAAAAATACTTAATACATTGAAATTTAAATGAGTTGAACTTTGGTAATTATTAAATTGAGATAATTTTGAATTGCTTGAATTAAAAAAAAAACTAACTTGAATTTAATCTATATTTGTGTATTTTTCAATTTTAACTTTCCTCTCTAATTTTCTCTTGTTTTCTATACCTGTTGTGGCTCTTATTTTGGTTCACAACCAACAGACATATATAGCATATAATTATTAGTCCAAATGCACTTTCTAACATACATGCATGCAAAACATAATTAATTATATCACTGGACTAGCTTTCATCAGTTAAAGACATTATTAAATTAATAATTTTGTTGGCTGATCACCAAACTTAATTAATGCAATGAACCAAATTTTGTTGGAACCATTAAAAAAGTTCGACTTGATTTAGTTTACTCAAATTATAATATAATCCATCTAAATAATTATATATTTGAATTTAATTTCGAGGAAAACCACCTATAAAATTTATTTCAATTTTGTTATTAATTGAAATAATGTAAGCCTTATCTTTTGATGCTTGCCACTAATCTACAGAACAAAACAACATTAGGTGTTGTTAGTTGATGGATTACATCCATACAGTTCATGGAAGTATACGAAACATAAATTTAAAATACAGACATGTATGTATTTTTCAACTTAAAAAAATTAAAAATACACAGAAAAGACAGACATACAGTACAAACGGAAGTGGAAGAGAAAGGTGAATTTAAAATAACATAAAAATAAACTCACAATGGGTTGTATAATAAAATATATTTTACAAAGGAAAAAACATTATCTGATACAAATTTTAACAAACATATATAATCAACATAAATATTCAGCAAACTTACTACTAACAATAAGGTAATTGGTTTTAATGGGTTGGTTAATTTCTTTATTTTTTTAATAATTGATTTTCATAAAAGACTCATAGTCAATTTAATTACCTAGAAAAGTATTTGATTTTACAGAGAAAAATCTAAGAAACTATTTTACTTTTGGTATCTTTTTATGTTTTTTCTTTTATTATTTTTGAATTAAAATATCAACGTGAAATTATAACATAATTTTAAAATATTTTGAATTTTATCTTGTGTGCATCGCCTTAGATTTTTGTTATCTAGCTAAAGAGAAAATAGCAACGTATATACCAACAAAAAATAATTGAGCTTAGGAATAGAAATCATATATATGGGCCGAGCCTAGTCGTGCCATATGCATCAATAAAGCCCAGATAAAGAACGGGCTTGGGTCTACTCATGCAAATGATTACCTGATATTTTCATCTCAAACTTATTTTAAACTTTAAAACATTTAGCTAAATTATAATTATAATTTTTATTATTTTTAAGAAAACATTTTAGTTTATCTTATATTTTGAAAATTTTAGCCCTTAATTTTAGAAAATCAGTTATAAATTTTTCATACACTTTTTTATTTTTATATTTAATTAATTAAACTATTATTTTGACAGAGATGAAATCGATATATTAGATTTAAGGTTCAATTCAATCATATCAAAATAAAATATATATTAAAAACTAAGATTGAGCAAACATTACATTTTTTCTAAAATTTTAAATATTAAAGCAAACAAGAGACTAAAATTGCACTTAAAAATTACAGAAAACCAAAATTTCGATTGTCCAAAAGACTATTATTAAAGCTTACAATAGTGTTACATTCCACTCTAAAATTCAAATACAGTTAAAAAAAACATATACTCAAGTTTTCAGAAATAAGATACAAGTAAAAATCAACTAATTCATTCCTATCTAAAACATTATTTATAAGGAAAATAATTTTTTATTACTAAATTTTGACAACTTTCTCTTACAACCTTAGGTGTCATCTTCTAAGTGATTTTTTCATTTTTTCATTTTTTCATTTTCAATATTTTAAAATCACTTAAAAAATGACATCTCAAATTGTCAGAGGAAGTTGTCAAAATTTAGTAGTAAAAATATTATTTTCTTATTTAAAAATATCCTGTATTAAATTTGATCACTATGTTTATTCCAAAATATTAATTAGGTCTTCATCTTCTCCTTACTCTTGGTGATTGCCAAGAACATAAGTCTATACGAAACAATTATTCCCATTAAGATAGCAAGATCAACCCATTTGGAGTGACCCATTTCCACTTGCCATACCTTTGTGAGTATTTCCTTGTCACTTATGTAGGTTCCTCCATCTTCACCACTTTCCAACTTCAGACCAATGAACTCATTCTTGAACAATCCTTGGAAGGCATATTTGTGGAAGGAAACGTAGTACATAGGGTATTTCCAAAATGGTTTGGGGAGATCATTTGGCAGACGAAAAAATCCACCAGTTAAAATCATCACTCCCATAACTCCACCAGAGACTGTGATGCCAGTGTTGGGATTTGGGAAGATACTTGAAACAACCATCATCAGACTCTCAACCCACAAAATGCATGCAAATAGTACACTAGAAAAGTAGATGCATTGCTCAAGTCCTGTGTGAAGTCCAGAAAGGTAATAAGTCATCACACCAGGTATCAGTGACATCAGTACTATGTATGGAATAGGTGATAGTGTGTGGCTAATGACAAAAGCAGCAACACCATAGTGCCCATTCAATCTCTCACGTTGAAATACCTGAATCAGAAACATAAACATCTTAGGAACAAAACATTTTTTCTTTTTCCATGAATTTTAAGCCTGAATTCTGATACTAGGAGGAACAATATATCTAACAAGCAATACATTCACCAGGATAGTTTTAACTCATAATTTAATCTTACAAAATCAGTTTAGAAGTTTAGAAGGTGAAAGTTTTACATCCACTTATATATCATAAGTTTGTCTTATCTTTATAATTTATCTGAGACTTCTAACAGGGTGGTCGAAACCAAACATGTTGATTAATTCCATTTTGAATGACGTTTTTTACCTTCATTTGTTCAACAAACGGAGGGAATCCACCAAGAAGGGTTATGAAAGTTAGGACTGAAGCAACAAAAGAGACCAGTGACCCTCTTGCCTGAAATATGCATGAAGAAAGGAAATTATAATTATTATGAGTTAACAGTTGTGTTATGTTTTAAATGGTATAATCAGAAGCACTTAATCTATTTTACCTGAATGGATGAACTACTTGAACCAACGTCAAAGAATATAGTTCCCAAACTAATACCTGCTACAGTAAACATAGCTAGACGCAACCAATAATTGGTTACATCACGAAACAAGTGCACTGAAGATCTTCTCAAAAGAACGTGACACTGAGTGAGAAATGCAGTTTGTGTTCTGCTGCTCCCCATGAAACCATTTTCCTAAATTCATCAAAAAGTTTGTCCTTCATCATGTGTAAAATCCTTGTTCTATACTAATAGTACCACATGTTATATTATACTTACACTTTCACCTATTGCTGCTACTTCTTTCTGAACTTGGTTACTGATTTCAGAAGATTTATAAAACTGAACAAGGGTATCCACTACTTCTTCTTCGGGTACTACTATGTGGAGACCTTCTTTATCATCCTGAAAATAATGAAGATATATAAATCAACAAGGTTTTGTTTCTAGCTCTAAAGCATTGACATGTTGATGTTCTCACCAGTATGAAATCCTTGTTTATGATCCTCAAGAAATGATCAGAAGGGTTGTGAAGAGATGGGCAAGGAAAGCCATTAGAAGCAAAAAACTACATTCAATCAAGAATACAATTAATTACAAGCTATACTCTCAAATGAATTAGTTCATATATACAATGTTCATGACTAATCCAGCTACAAACCTCAGTTGCAGCAGAAGTGGTGCCAAAATACACTGTTTCACCTGAAGACAGAAGACAAAGATGATCAAACAGCTCAAAAACTTCACTACTGGGTTGATGGATGGATGCAACAATTGTTCTTCTGATGCCATCTCTTATCTTTAGGCTTGCAATTCTGGTCATGACATAGTAGGAAGCTGCACTGTCAAGGCCACTGGATGGTTCATCAAGAAGGAGAAGTTTGGGGCTTGTAAGAATCTGAATACAAATGGCTAGTCTCCTCTTTTGTCCCTCACTAAGGCCTTTAGAACCCTTCCCTTTAATCCTTGTGTCAGTGGCCTCTTGTAGACCCATTTGTCTGATTGTAAAGTCTACTCTCTCTTTCTTCTCTCTGTTGGACATTGAGTCTGGAAATTGGAGATGTGCTGAATAGGACACTGCTTCTCCTACTGTTAATGTTGATAACACAGCATCATCATGTGTCACATATGCCTGGTTTCACATATGAAAAAGAGATTAATGAGGTCTCATTTTCTTCGATCAAAAGCCTCTTAGGGATTTCACTTACTGATGTTCCATATGCCAGTGCATGTTTATGGCCATTGATTAGAATTTTCCCTGTTTGCTTTGAGCTTGAAACCAGTCTTCCTGCAGATTTTTCAGAAGGATTAACCCAAACACCTCGTCCATAATTTTTCTATACCAAAATGAACTTTAGAAAATAGATTTAAACATTAATCTAAAACACACATGTCAATAAACATAATGCATTTGAATTAGAAGAATGATATTACTGAATTACCTGCCAAAGCATCAAGAAGTGTGGATTTGCCACAACCAGAAGGACCCATGACTGCCAAGAGTTGCCCTGGCTTGGCATAACCAGTAAGACCCTTAAGAATTGGTTTCCTACCTTTCCTTCCATTAGGAACTGTGACCTGCAAATCCTCCCATGTCAGGAACATTCCCTCTTCCTTTCTCTCATTACTTTTCTTTCTTTCTTCCTCAACAGTGGCAACAAACTCCTGCTTCGACTGCATAATCAAAGCAGTAGGACTACTATCGGGTGATCCATAATTAGTGACATTACATTGAACTGGTTCATGCAGAACAAAATTCATGATCTCTTTCAATCAATACGATGATGTTTGATTTTGTTTGTGACAGAAGGTAGGTGGTGGAGGGATCTGGCTTACTTACATTATCGTATAAAAACTGCTGTCACACTAAATCAAACCATATTTAAGTGCACATCAACGTGTCACACAAGGCATGACTAAAATTGAAGCCACAATAACATCGTTGATATATTACACTTCACCTCTTTCAATTCTTTAATAAACATTACATTAACGTTATAAATTGTTTAAGAAAAATATTACATAGCTTTTTCTTTTAAAAGATTTTAAATCTTAACCCAATATGGAATTGTGTGCAATATCAAGAAACTAAGAGGGAGGAGATGGTTATTCTATACTCCTTCAAGTTATTTAATTAGTTTCTAGTTGTCAAGGGATGTTTTGAAGGATATGGTATCCTAAACAAACGTGTTAACAACATTCTTTTGATTTATTAGATCACTGTCAAGATAAATTTAACATTGAAGATTTTGAAAATAAAGATAAGAATGCTAATAATAATTTAATATTGGAGATCCAAGATTATTAAAAGTATCAAAATAAAGACTAATAGAGGTTATTAAGAAATTATTAATAATTAAGATTTATTTTTAATAAATGTTATACTTGCATTTTGTAATAAAAAATGGAAACATGTAAATATATACTTAAATCAAAATTACTGATGATCAATTTCACTTCAATAATTTTTGTTTGAGAACCGTATCCCTTCTTTTTCCTTTTTGTACTTTATTTATTTATTCCAATTATTTACTTTAGGCACTTTATTATTTTCATTTCAATTATTTTATTTTAACTTTTTATTGTAATATCAAATAAATTATATTTAGAGTAACATTGTCCGCTTTTCTTTTACATGTTCTTAAATAAATTGTATTAGAGTAATGTTTTTATTTTCGAATTATAAATAGTTAATTTATAAAAATTTAATGCGTAAATTTGTAACGAAGAATTTACTATGAAAGATGAAATATCTTTACTGAAATTAATTCGCTAAAGAAAATATTTGTCCTTTACCATAAAAGTTCATGTTAAAAGACCTACATCAATAAATTTGAATCAACACCCATCTAGGGGAGCCATATTAATCGCTCATATTTAAATAATCTTAATTTCTCAATTACTAAAGTTAGTCTTTCTTTTCAAAATATCATTCAATAATAATTAATGAAAATGTTAAATGTGTATAATTAGAACATATAAATGAACATAGTAAATTATATTTTTTAGAAATTTATTTGAAACAAATTTGCCAGATACTTTCGAAAAATGTCTGAGAGTTAGACTGACTCGTCTCGGCCTTCGGTCTAGGCTAGTTTGTCTCGACCTTTGGTCCAAGCTAGCTCAACTAGACTTTCAACCAATGTTGACTCAACTAGACATTCGGCCAGTGTCGACTTGGCTTGACCTTCGGTCAAGGCCGACTAGGCTCAGACTGAAGCAACTCGAGATTCGACACAAGCCAACTCGGCTCAACATTCAGCTCGACCTTGGAGGCCAACCCGACTCGACCTTTAATTCGGGTTGACTCAGCTTAACCTTTAGCCAGATAGACTCGACTCGACATTTGGACAAAACCAACTCGACTTGACATTCAACCCTAGTTTATTTGTCTCCACCTTCAACCCTGACTAACTCGACTTGACCTTTGGTTTAGACCAGATTAGTTCGACCTTCGATTTAGCCAAATTGGCACAAACCGACATGACTGAATCTTCACTGTGGGTGACTTGAGTCAACTTTTGGCTAAGGTTTGTTCATCTTGACTTTTGACTTTGATCAAAGATTGATTCAAGTCAGTTCAGACTTGTGGTAGATGCCGAAATAATTTAGTCTGAATTGAAAATCGATATGAGTCAAATTTTCAGACTTCCTGACCAATAAAAAATTTCACAATCTATGAAATTTCAATTTCCTTTTTTTTTAATTTTATTATTTTAATTATTTGAAATACATTTTTAAAATTTCTTAATTTTAATTTTCTTGTCCAAACACAACATACAGAAAATTACACTTACTAACGAATGTATGGAATACTTCAAGACCAATCATTTTCAAATTTTAAATTGACATATATGATTTCACATTTCCTTCTCTATCAGATTTTATTACTTATATTACAATCTATCTCTCTCTTTCTTTCTTTGGGTAGGTGTTACTTAACAATCTGGGTGTGTTAATATAACTTTCATATTAACTGGTTATCTCTAAAAGAGACTGCTGATGACTGTGAGCATCATAGTTCTCCATTTCACTTGTCTAGAGTTCATTGATGTTTGCTTGAGGACCATTAGTGCCAACATGAACATGTTCCAATTTCTCCTTGCATTTAGTGATGACAAAGAACAGAACTTTATTCAGAACAATCATACCAAACATGATAGCAAGATCAACCCACTTTGAATGACCCATTTGCACTTGCCATGTCTCAGACAAAATATCTCTACCACCAACACTTCTGGCACCTCCATCCTCATCTGAAAAGAACATTAATCCCTCAAATTCATTCTTTAATAATCCTTGCAAAGCATAGTTGAGGAAGGAAACATGGTAGAAAGGGTATTTCCATAGTGGTTTGGGAAGATCATTTGGCAGCCTGTAGAATCCACTTGTCAAAATCATCAGTCCTTCAACCCCACCAGCAGTGATCACACCCATCACAAAATTTGAAAAAATGCTCCCAACAACCATCATCAGGCTCTCAACCCACATCACAGTAGCAAATAGAACAGAAGCAAAGTATACAAAGTTGTCTAGTCCTTTGTGCAGTCCAGAAAGATAATTAACAATAGCTCCGGGAATGAAAGATACCAATAGTGTGTAAGGAACAGCAGAAAATGTGCTCCCTACCAGAAAAGCTGTTATACCATAATGT
>Ga0099822_1002099_pt1:20000-24414 | contig 24414 bp, 19 predicted proteins | sample CowpeawhiteBW_FD_76839 | JGI IMG/M metagenome (GOLD analysis project Ga0099822, IMG submission 76839) | Root nodule microbial communities of legume samples collected from California USA - Cow pea white BW | ecosystem: Host-associated > Plants > Roots > Nodule | place: USA: California... | reverse complement strand
TGAGGAAGAAATCTTTATGGCACAACCAAAAGGTTTTGAAGTACAAGACAAAGAGAATCTTGTATGCAAGCTTCATAAAAGTTTGTATGGGTTGAAACAAGCACCGCGACAATGGTATAAGAAATTTAATGAGTTTATGAGAAACTCAGGATTTCACAGATGTGAAGAAGATAATTTTTGTTACGTGAAGAAATATGTTGATAGTTATATCATTTTTGCCTTGTATGTTGATGACATGTTGATTGCTGGTGCTAATATGGCAGAAATTGACAGGTTGAAGAAACAATTGTCAGAAAATTTTGAAATGAAGGATCTTGGTCCAGCTAAGCAAATTTTTGGTATGAGAATTTCCAGGGATAGATCTAAAGGTATTCTAAATTTATCTCAGGAAAAATATATAGAAAAATTGCTTAGCAGGTTCAATGTTGGAAATGTTAAAACCAGAAATACAAATACTTCCTAGTGTAGTCGTGGACGTAGGCATACACATTGTACGCCGAACCACGTTAAATTCTCTGTGTCTTTTTTTCTCTCCTTTATTCTTTCCTTTATTGCCTTGTTCCTAACATACTACTCATCCAACCAATCAAAATTCTAAATAAAGTAAGTTCACTTTTGCTCCTTTTTGAGTTAGTGTATTGTTTTGATGTTGCACGTGGCTCTTTGGTCCATCCACATATGACTCAAAATAGCTCAACATAATGAATTACAGAAAACTCCAGGAGTTTTGGTGTTGGGCGCCAAGTGTAGAGCATTGAGCTCCACCTTGGTTTTGTTTATGGACTGTCTCAATAAAATTTTAATCTCCATTTCGTTAATTGTTGGGTTGGGCTGAAATTTTAATAAATTATTGTTGATGATATGAGAATTGCATGGTGATTGTGTATGCTATGTTGAATAGAGTCTAGGTTGTATGCCAAAAATATATTTAAGAAATATGATCCAATGACGTTGTTATGTGAATTGTATGAATGAAAGTTCCCAGTGTTGATGGTGATGATTTTCTATTTTTAGCTTGAAATTTTGATTAGAAAGTATGGTTAACTTGTGAATTGTATGAATGTGGATAACTCTAAGGAGAATTGTCACCTTCTCTAATGTTAGGATATGTATTAGGCTAGAGTCTCGAGAATAAGTCATCCTAACTCCACTTAACTCATACACTCATGTAGAGAATGTAATTTAGATTGTGAAACTTGAAGGAGGTTCCTACAACGGGATTGGTGAGGGAGCACCAAGTCATCGATGCTATAATGAGCTAATCCTGTCATGATGGATTTGAATTTTTAGGCCAAGTGGAGCCAAGATTGTTGCTATAATCCACTATGAGGTTACATGATAGGTGCATGATTGAAGCATATTCAACTTGATACTTGTTATTTTGGAGATTGAGTTTAAATAATGTCAATACATTAGCAAATTGCATGTTCTTGATTGAATGATTGTATATATTAGAAAGTATGACAAAATTGTCAAAACTTGATTTAATTATGATTTTTATAATAAAATTGTGATGCTCCATAAAATAGTATAATAATATTGGTAGTTTTATTAAAAATAGAACACTACAATATTTTAATATTAAAGGGCTTAAGTTATATAAAAGTTTTGATAACTAAGTATTATTTTTATTAAATTGTCAAGTGATGTGAGTTTCCAAGCTGTTATTTGAAAATGAATTGGAAAGCATGAGTGTGTGTATTGAAAAGTTTGGAAATGTTATGGATTGTGGGATTTGATTTTCATATAGTATGAGCAAGTGGCAATGTGTTATTTTGGTTGAGCTATTGCTTGAATTTCGAAATGTGGCTTAAAATTTGTGCTTAGATTGCCTAACTAATTAGTGAGGTTGATATTTGCTTAAATATGCATGGTTTTGTGTTATCTGCAAAAATGTGACTTTGGTAATCAATTACAGTCTATTTGTAATACCAATGGTAGAGTTGTGTTTTTTTTTTCTGAGTCATTTTGGGAAAATTTGGATTCCCTCTTTGTTAATAGTTGAATCAAGCTGACATTTTGACAACTGATGTTAGACACATGGCTTTTCACTTTGACCAATGAGATATTTTATTTGAGGTATGTAGTTAGAAAATGTGTCTCTTATGATGGCTTCATTTTGTTATGTTTCTCTTCTTTTTATGAAAAACATTTCTACTTGATGTCTTAACCGGTCATTGTGTCCTTATTTGGGGAATGATAAATATGTGATAGGAAGTGTAAAGCATGTCAATGTGATGAAATAAACACACACACACACAAACACACACAGACACACACACACACACAAAAACATACAACCACATGTTAAAATAGATGTGTCTAATATAATCCAACCAAAAGGAGGGGATGAATTGGTTATTCAATCTTTTACTAATTTTAAAGGAATCTTGAAATTTTCTTCAGTCTTTATAACCCCAAAAAAACTAGTTTTCCAATTATGTGTTAATGGAATAATTTAAGCAATTAGGAAAGGCATAAAAGATGAAAGAAGCAAAGAACACAAAAATTTTGTACTAGTTCGATTCAAGATGAATCTACGTCAAGTCTTCTCCTAAGCAACCCACTTAGGAGGATTCCACTAAATCAATAGAGTTACAAGAATTACAAGAACATCTATATAATTCAAGACCCTAAAGACTAAGGAGCTTGACCTACAAATCAAGAACTCCCCCTAGATGCAATGCCTCCACACAATTGCACCTAGACCTTCACTTCACATAGTGAATCAACTATAAACAGAAATACAATAGAAAAGAACCAAGGAACGAATACACCTAGTGGGCGTGCAAATTTAACACTTGATCCTAGATCCAAGCTTGACCCTCCAAGATTGAATCCATTATCAATCCTCTTGAATATCCAAATGAATGATCTCCAAGAAAGCAAGAACTCTGTGAATCTTGATCCTAGAAAGAAATCTCTCAGTAAGTCTCTTCATGATTTAGTTATTTGCCTTTTCTTTAAAATTGATTTCAAAACTGTTTTTATATCAAAGTTCTGCTGCTGCAATTAATGGATTAGGAATTTACCTAATAGATTATCGTTGGTGTATTTTCACTGCATCAGTGCAGTGCCCTCATATAATCCATTAGTAAGTATCTAATCCATTTACGAGTTTTGCATTTAACACATTCAAGAGTTTGATAGCTAATCTAATTCAGTTCAAACTTAGTTTATATGTAATCCTAGATATACAACACCCATGCAAAAGATAAGTTCAGGACTAAGCCTAAGACAGTGATACACAATGTTTGTATAGATTTGGACATCATCAAAAAAAACTTCATTGGAATTGAGCAAGCTCCCCCCCTCAAAAAAAAAAAAAAAACACACACACACACACACAAACACATACACAAACACAAACACAAACATAAACACACATAAACATAAACACAGACACACACATAGACACACACACACACACACACACACATATATATATATTATATATATATATATATATATATATATATATATATATATATATATGTGTGTGTGTGTGTGTGTGTGTGTTGTGGATAGTGTATGAAGTTTATTTGAATAGAGTATGGTTTAAATGTTGAAATACAAAGAATACATATGGGTATGAGGACCTTAAATGTCGACAAACGGTACTTAGATGATTATTTCATAAACATGCAATCCCAGTTTCCCATTTATGTAACCTTAGCAACAAACAACAGTCAACCAACAAGCACAATTAACATGTATTCAAAATAAGTGCAATGAAATATAAATACAAACACTAACCTGTTTGTGTCAAATGATAACAGAAAGATGGTAGAGGGACCACGAGTTTTGAAAAGGGACCACATGATAAGAGGTTGGAACATGGACCACAACCAGAGAGGTTCAAATAATAGGACCAAGACCAAGGTCAATGAAGTTTCAGAGAAAAAGTGTGCAGAGAACAAAACAAAACGAAATAAATTTGGAGGTGTTTCTACGGAGAACAGAACAAAAGAAATTTGAAGGTGTAGGAGGTATGAACTATTCAGAACCAAAGAAGAACTTTGGAGGTGCAATGTTTTCATTAAAAACAAATGTCACAATAAATTTTTTTAATTATCCACAACAATCGAGTTAGGTAAGTATAATGGTAATAAATTCTTACATTTGGAAATATAGGAGAACCCATTTGGGGGTGGAAGGAGAATCCCCTGTCTCGAGTAACGAGGGAACTTAAGCTTTATTTTCTCACATGCCCAAAATTTGTAGGGTCTAAAAACGTGTATGGTCATTTACAATTTTTGGCTTTTACTTTCCCGCACTTCTACGGTTTCTTCTTGCACCACCTCAAGTCAAGTTTTCAAAATGACAATTTTATCTTTTGAAAAAGTGATTTTTGGATTTCATACCTCAGTAAATTTTCAAAATTTTCAGAAAAATTTTTCCAAAACAAAATTTC
>Ga0099822_1002099_pt1:0-15000 | contig 24414 bp, 19 predicted proteins | sample CowpeawhiteBW_FD_76839 | JGI IMG/M metagenome (GOLD analysis project Ga0099822, IMG submission 76839) | Root nodule microbial communities of legume samples collected from California USA - Cow pea white BW | ecosystem: Host-associated > Plants > Roots > Nodule | place: USA: California... | reverse complement strand
CTTCGGTTACACAGACCCGAAGCCAAAAGCCCACTAGTCGTTACCTCTTTGGCCTCGGGTGGGTCTGAACCGGTGCCAAATAGGGCTATATGCCGCGGTTCAATTAATAACCGAGGCCATATGGTTTAATTAGGGCACCAAATTCGTGAGCCCCCTTTCTCTTCTTCTTCCCCGCGCCCCTCTCTACAACAGTACTCTTTCTCTTCTCCCTCCGGCGTGGCTGTTCCAGGCGCGGTGGTGATGTCGTCGACGTTCCAGATGCAACAATGGTGGCTTTGGTGGCGCGGATTCGCTGCTGCTCCGATCTGTTCGAAGGTGGTGGTGGCGTTGTGTTGTTGCAATGGTGGTGATTCTGCAGCAATGGTGGTTCGCTGCCTTCGTTCGCGGTGGCGCTGCTCTCTGCATCTAGTGCGTCGTTCACGGTGGCGTGATGATGGTGGTTCGCATCTGGATGTGCGTTTGCGTTTCGCGCAGGTTATGGATCTGTGTTTCTGTTGGCTGCAGGTTTTGTGTTGGCTACAGGTGGTGGCTCACGGTGTTTCTGCTGCATAAGCTGTTGTAGTGCAGTGGTGCGTTGCGGAGAAGAAGACGAAACTGTGGTGGACGGAAAGTTTGCTTCCGACAAGGGTGGCGGCTGCCATGGTGATGGAAAGAGATGATGAAAATTAGGGTTGCTCGAGCATGGTGCAAATGCGTGGAAGAAGATGGTGGTGGCTGATGCGTTTCGCCGGCGAGGATGATTGGCTTCGGTTCTATTTTGACCCGAGGCAGAAATGGAACTCTATGGCTTCGGGTAACAATCGAGGCCAAAAGGGGTGCCTTTTGGTCTCACCCCAATATGCCTCGGTTCCAGACCCGAGGCAAAATGAGGAAAATAACCGGGGCGAAAAGCCTTTACTGCAGTAGTGAATATGCCATGTGCCTTGTTCAGAGATATGATCGCCAAAATTTAGTGTTCGATGTTCAGGAGATTTTCAGTCCCAACTTGGACATCATTGTTGTTTGAGTGGTGGTGTGAATGCGGGGAGTTTCAAGCTCTTCACCTACCTTGCACTCATGTAATGGTTGTTTGGTCATCCTTCCATTTACAACCTTCAACATATATAGACCCTGTCCATAGTCTCCAAAATATCTTCAAGGCATATGTGGTGCAATTTCAGCTCGTTCAAAGTGAAGATTATTGGTCTACTTATATTGGCCCAAATTTAATCCCGATCCCCACATGCGACAAAACAAACCAGGAAGACCAACTACAACTCGTATCCACAATGAAATGGACTAGTCACTGCCAAATAAACCAAAGAAATGTTCTTTTTGTAGGAGTATTGGTCATAACAGAAGCAACTGTCCAAATAGATAGTGAAATTTCATTTTATGGAACTCTTGTCACTTTAATTTTAATATATGTCATTCAAGAGATGTTTTATTTCATGTATTTCTTATTAAGAAAACTTTCTCTTTTCTTTGTCTTCATATCTATTTTTTTCTCATATAATTTATACAAAAAAATTTTAACTTTTTTATTCAATTTAATAATATTGTAAGAAACTGCCGAAAGAATAAAAAATTTTATTTACAAGTAAGTCATGACTCCACACAAATGATTCGAACTAAAGTTGTGTCATTATGATAAGACTTTGTTTATTGCCAATTAACTAAAGTCATGCCACTATGGTAAGATAAGACTTTGCTTACTACCAAAATTGACTGAAGCCATGCCATTATGTCAAGACTTTCCTTATTGCCAATTAATTGAAGTCGTGCTATTATGACAAGACTATACTTAGTTAATTGAAGTTGTACCGCTATGGCAGGACTTTACTTGTCAAAATTAACTTAAGTGAAGTCGTCCGACTCTCTAACAACTCCTCTTCAATCCACTAAAGTCGTTGAGTTGTGATATGACTTCAACTCTACTAACTGAAATCATGTTATTTTCGCACAACTTCTTAATGACAAAATCGTCCCAAATTTTCATGATTTACCCTCGCTGAAACTTTTTTAAAAAAGTGCAACACTTTGGTAATTCATGTTTTGAACTGCTCTACGATGGGTAAAAAAAACCCATTTTAGTTCATACCTGTCTTAGATCTGGGCTTGCCTAAATAAGTCAGAAAACACTGTAATATCTAGCACAAATCTGTTAACAAAGGTGCCAACAGGAGCCAAATATGTTGTCCAAAAATCATATATGCCAAGTTAGAATTGAACTTCAGCCAATGATTTAAAATGTCACATAATGGTTTCAGAAAGATATATTTTTAAAGAGAATATACGTTTAATCACAATATTTAGGTTCAGTAACATGTGGCAGACATGAAGAAACATTCACGCGTAATTTTTTATTCAGAAATCAAAGTGACTATAAAGAAAGTTGGTAAGCATGTTGAATTTTAGATTAAGGACTAAAAAAAGAAATGGATAGATAGTTAAAAAACACGTATAAGTCTAAAACAGGACAAAAGTTTCGAAACAAAAGTTGAACTTTCAATCAACGGACTGCAAAACCCTTGACATGTGCTATGTGCTCTGATATCATGACCGAATAGAAGTTGGTGCTGCTCTTTACATTTCTCAATACTAACTAGGGAACAATGAAATGAATTTCCTTTACTCACTCTAATGCGGTTTTGTTTTGAATAACCAACAAATATTTAACTGATACATGCCCTTGACAGTTTCTTCAACATCTTTTCCATAACACCAGAACAGAAATTTTAATAATGACCATTACTATCAAACCTAGGAATTAAAATCTATGGTGTCTTCCTTTGGGATTCTTAATGCCTTGGAATACTCTATTTCACATTTTTATCACTGTTGTGAATTTCCATGGCACCCCATGTTTTGTATTCCCATTATAAGTAATTCACCCTCTCATATTCTTTGTTTTGCCTTTTGCACAAGGAAGGAATGACCAGCATCCATTTGAGAATGAAGAACTGTGATCAACATACCTGATGAAGCAAAAAAAAAAAAAAAACATTAGTGGATAATATACACTACAGCAAGTTTGTTTCAATTAAACTACTTTAATTTCTAGGTATTTGATCACTACAATCATGATTCTTGGCATCTAATACAGAACGTTATAAAGAAAAATTTATTGAATAAAACGAGTTGAGTGTAATAAAAAGGACAAGTACTCTGTAAGAGGGATTTCATAGAAGGGATTAGTGATCAGAAAAATTATATAACAGAGATTTCATAAATTAGTTCATACACTTAGCTTGTGAAAAAATTCATTTCATTTTTTCTTTACAATTTTATCTCTCTCTCTCTCTCTCTCTGTCCTTAGAATTAGAAGTGCTTCCGAAACATATGGAGAATTTCAGTATCCACCTGTTTGTGTCACTCATGCCATCTTCTGTGTTGTTTCCTGAAAGGGAAAATCCTTTAATTCTCCAATCTTTTCCCACCTGTTTTATAGATTCCTGGAATGAAGGTCTAGAAGAAACCTTGGATTCATTCTTCATTTTATCCTTCTTCATCCAATCAAGAGAGATTGGAAAGAACAACTTCAGGAGGAAGGTTTCACTATCCATGCTTTCAACCCGCAATATCTGACCAGGTCTACTGTTACCTTTGATTTTCTTCTTCTTCTTTAGCTTTTTGAGTTGATCTTTATTGCCACTACTTTGCATGTGTGTGTTGTTCAGGGAAGTTTCATTTTGATGTGGTTGTTCTGGTTCCAGCACATGCTTCTCATGAACCACCATGTCTTGAAAAGAGAGTTCATAGCCAGACTCAGGCATGTCTTGCACCATCTCCATAAGCTCCATTTGTCCTTGTGCAATAGCTTTGCTCCTTGAAGGGTTAGAAGCCGTTGAACAAAAAGGTGAATACTCAAACTTTAAGTTTTTCCTTTGGTGTGTTTCTCCGAAATCTGCTTCCTTATAGAACCTTGCTTCATTGCCTTGTGGTTGATCCCAATCACTATAAGGTGTGGTGTTTGGTGAACCCCAGAAACTGAATTCTCTGTCTCCTCCACTCTCGTGAAGAGAGTGTGTTTGGTGGGTTGTGTTCATGTTTGAGGGAGGAGTGAAGGGACAAAGAAGAACATGGTATCGAATATAAGTGTTGGGGAAAGATGTTGTCTTTTTCTTGCTCTTTTTTTCTATGGAATTTGTAATGAACAAGTCGTTGCCGTCTTGGATGGGAGTAAAAGTAAATGGTCCAATATGTTCATTTTCCACACCCATCCTTTGGATTATATTTCACGTTGTTTTAAAGTCCATGTTCTAGTGTTCTGTTCTGAACATTTTCAGTTGTCAAACTTGTAGTGATGAAAATATTAGTTAACATGATTTTTATAACTATTCACCTGTTCAATTTCACATAAAAGAATGGATTCTAAATTTAAAGTTGAGTTTTTATGAGATAATAGCTTCACTATTAACTTAATTTCATAAAACCATCGAGATATAAATCGTTTTTCTTCAAGCAAAATTTCAACGCATTTGGAAACTACAGTCATGAAACTGCTGGCTGATTCTGAATGAGATAAATTGAGCGACTTTAGAGTGTTCATCAAAGCTTAAATTTGGGAGAGTCAAGCTTCTAGAATCACGTTCTCAAAGGAAGTTTCTTAGAAAATCAGTAGTTTCAGACTGTGGTCATTTTCTAATTAAACCATGTTCTCAAAGTATGATAAACAATGAGGGAGGAGGACACATACGGCAATGTGTTCCAAAGTATTGTGGTCCCTCCCAACGACCATGAGATTATCATCATTTCCAAGAAACTTGACTGCTGTCTGTTTAAACTTAAAATTAAAATTAAAAGGAGGCATGCTGTGGTCAAGAGTCAACTTAGTACATAAATAATGGATAATTTTACTTGATGACACATTTACACACAATAAACAGTAGCCGGCAATTCACTGTGAAAGGCCTATGATTGTTTGCAGTGATCTTTCATAATCATGATCAATGCTAATCAATAGCTACAGTTGGTCAAATTTCAATACAATGCCAGTGTTTGTAATTGCAATGAAGCTTCCTAACTAATCCAAACATGACCACATTCAGTTCTTACTTGGAGAATACTTGCTTTCCCATAAGGATCCATATGCAGAGCAAAATCACACAACAATGCAAAACCAATTGTTAGTTGCTTCTTGGATCCACGTTCACTAATATTCAACGTGTTAGCAAAAACTGTTACTGAGTTTTTGGTGTTTCAGTTAACTTAACACATTCCAATGCATATTCACTCCAATTTCTTCATGAGCTTTGTGTTATTGAGTTGAACTGACAGTTGAAGCTTCTCAACATGAAAACAAACATACCCTTATGAGGTTGTCTCACAGCCTAGTAGTGAGAGGAGTATGATTGAAGATAGTTAGCATTCTTGATAATCACGGTGGCATGATAACACTATGACAAAAGCTTCTCATCAATGTGGCTATACTGACTAACTAAAGTAGAAATCATCATCATAATCTGGAAGAAAAGGGTAATCAATGTAAGGCTGATGATACCCAGCATCCTTCAAATGAAGGACTAATTTATTGTTCACCTCACATATCTCTTCAATCTGTGGATGCAGCTTGTCCTTGGCCACAAACTCGTGTCTCTCATTTCTCAACTCAATCCAACTAAAAGCTGGTTCTTTCTTCAAACACCTTTCCTTCATTACCGTCCTAATTCTTTTTGCATCACCCCATCTACCATATGCAGCATAGATGTTTGCTAGCATAACATACCTAGCTGTATTTTCTGGTTCCAAGTCAAACAGTGCCTCAGCAGCCTTTCTAGCAAGGTCCAAGTTCCCATGAACTCTACAAGCACCCAATATTGCACCCCACACTGCAACGTGATTCACAATTTCATCAGGCACCTTTTCAGTCAAACTCATGGCTTCCTTGAGTCTGTTTTTCCTCCCCAGCAAATCAATCAGTAAAGCATAGTGATCAGCTTTAGGCTTCACTCCATACTTTCTTTCCATCAAATCCACCAACTCTAGCCCTTCATTATCTAAACCTGCATGGCTACAACCAGATAGCACCCCAAGAAATGTCACATGATTGGGCTCTACTTTGGCTTCTATCATCCTTCTAAACACAGCCAATGAGTCCTCCCCATGACCATTTTGTGCAAAACTAGTTATCAATGTATTCCAAGTAACCACATCCCTGACAGGAGCCATCTCAAACAAATTTTCAGCTGATTTCATATCTCCACACTTACCATACATGTCAATCAAAGCATTGTAGACATACACATTAAACAAGTTCCCACTTATGCAGCCTCGAATAATTTGACCATGCAGCTGCTTACCTCTTCCTATAAGAGCCTCTTCTGCACAAGCATCTACAATACTCACAAAAGTTGGAGCACTAGGCCTCACACCCTCTTCCAACATTTGCTTAAAAACATCAAAAGCTTCACCACAACGCCCATTTCTCACAAAACCCGTTATCAAAGCAGTCCAAGAAACCGTGTTCTTTACCGGCATATCCTTAAATACCTTACAAGCCTCATCCAATCTACAAGCTCTAGAGTAAGCCACAACCATTGATGTCCAAGACACAACATCTCTCTCTGGCATCCAGCAAAACACAGAATACGACGAGTCGGGTTCACCACATTTCCCATAAGCATCAATTAACGCGTTATTGAGAATCAGGTTCCCGTCCATGCCAACTATAACTGCCACCCCATGAACCTGATGCAACAATTTAGCGTTACCCAAACAAGCGCAGCTTCCAACTACGCTAACGAGTGTAAAATCGTCTAACACCAAAACGTTTCGACCATTTTGCATCATTCGAAAGAGCTTAACCGAATCTTCATGAAGATCGTAGCGCGTGAAACCGGAGATTAGCGAGTTATAACTAACGACGTTCCGTTGAGGCATTATATCGAACAGATTACGGGCCTTATCGAAAAGGCCCGTTTTTGAGTAAAACGAGATTAGCGTGTTCCACGAACGAGTGGTCTTGTTGGGAAGATCGTCGAAGGCCTTTTGTAAACTTTCTTCGCAGCCGCATTTTGAATACGCGTCAATGAGACCGTTGGCGAGGAAAGCGTCGAAGAAAAGCGCGGTTTTGATTAGGTGACCGTGCACGGCATGTGCGAGTTTCACCCTCCTCGCCGAGACACACTTTGAAATCATAAACGAACACTTTTCAACGGAGGAAACGATATTGTTGGGGAGCATGGTCATGTTGCTGTCTCTAAATCAAATAAGGGAGTCTTTCTATATGGTTTCGTTAAAAGGACTCACTTCTTCAAATTAAGGGTCTTTCTGTGAATGGGTAGACATGGATTCGTTCAAAAAATGGTGGGTGACCTTTGTTTCCTCGATTCTTCACCCTTCGCGAAGTTATTGGACTCTTGCGTTCGGTCAAAGTCTGGAATTGACGCGCGTCGCATTCATGGTCGAATCATTAAGACACAGTTTTCATCTGAAATTTTCATTCAGAACAGACTCGTTGATGCTTATGGAAAATGCGGTTGTTTTGAGGACGCACGCAAGGTGTTTGTTCATATGCCGCTGAGGAACACTTTCAGTCATAATGCGATTTTAAGCGTTTTGACTAAGTTTGGTAAGCTTGACGAAGCTTTAAACGTTTTTAAGTCGATGCCTGAGCCTGACCAATGCTCATGGAATGCTATGGTGTCGGGTTTTGCACAACATGATCGATTTGAGGAAGCGTTGAAGTTCTTTGTTGACATGCATAGCGAGGATTTTGTGGTTAATGAGTATTCGTTTGGGAGTGCTCTCAGTGCTTGTGCAGGGTTGACAGATTTCAATGTGGGGGTTCAAATCCATGCTTTGATATCAAAATCTCGTTACTTATTAGATGTTTATATGGGTTCTGCCCTTGTTGATATGTACTCTAAGTGTGGAGCGGTGACTTGTGCTCAAAAGGCTTTTGATGAAATGGTTGTGCGGAATATAGTGTCTTGGAACAGTTTGATTACATGTTACGAGCAAAATGGGCCTGCGGGAAAAGCTCTGGAAGTTTTTGTTAGGATGATGGATAATGGGGTTGAACCAGATGAGATAACTCTGGCTAGCGTAGTCAGTGCCTGTGCGAGCTTGTCAGCAACCAGGGAAGGTTTGCAAATTCATGCTCGTGTCATCAAAAGGGATAAGTTTCGGAACGACCTCGTGTTAGGTAATGCGTTAGTTGATATGTATGCAAAGTGCAAAAGAGTTAGGGAAGCTCGACTGGTTTTTGATAGGATGCCAGTTAGGGATGTTGTGTCTGAAACTTCTATGGTTAGTGGATATGCCAGGGCAGCCAGTGTGAAAGCGGCAAGGTTGATGTTTTCAAAGATGATGGAGAGGAATGTGGTGTCCTGGAATGCACTTATTGCAGGTTACACACAAAATGGAGAGAATGAGGAGGCAGTTAGACTTTTCCTCCACCTGAAGAGGGATTCTCTCTGGCCAACCCATTACACCTTTGGGAATCTACTTAATGCGTGTGCCAATCTTGCCGATCTTAAACTTGGTAGACAGGCTCACACTCACATTTTGAAGCATGGATATTGGTTTCAGTCTAGAGAAGAATCTGACATTTTTGTGGGGAATTCTCTCATTGACATGTACATGAAATGTGGAATGGTTGAAGATGGGTGCCGGGTTTTTGAGCATATGGTAGAAAGGGATACTGTCTCATGGAATGCCATGATAGTGGGGTATGCACAAAATGGTAATGGTACAGTCGCCCTCGAAATTTTCAGGAAAATGCTGCTATCTGGAGAAAAACCAGACCATGTTACTATGATTGGAGTTCTATCTGCATGTAGCCATGCAGGACTTGTTGAAGAAGGACGACGTTACTTCCACTCAATGAGGCTTGAGTATGGTTTAGCACCGTTGAAGGACCATTTTACATGCATGATTGATTTACTAGGTCGGGCTGGTTGCCTTGATGAAGCAAACGACTTGATGCAGACAATGCCGATGCAACCTGATGCTGTTGTCTTGGGATCTCTACTTGCTGCTTGTAAGGTTCATGGAAACATTAAATTAGGGAAGCATGTAGCGGAAAAGCTTATGGAAATTGATCCCTTGAACTCTGGACCTTACGTTCTTCTTTCAAATATGTATGCTGAGCTTGGAAGATGGAAAGATGTGGTGAAAGTCCGGAAACAGATGAGGCAACAGGGAGTAGTTAAGCAACCTGGTTGCAGTTGGATTGAAATTCAGAGTCGCGTGCATGTTTTCATGGTGAAAGATAAAAGACATCCTCGTAAGAAGGACATCCATTTAGTTCTGAAAATTCTCACAGAACAGATGAAACGGGCTGGCTATGTGCCAGAAGCTGATGATGATGAGATTTGCGAGGAGGAAAGTGACTCTGAACTTGTCTTGCATTGTGAAATGGAATCAGAGGCTGATACAGCAGTTGCATAAATGAAAATCTTCTGGCTAGTTGTTGAGTTTTTCACTAAAAAGTAAGAAGATTTGGGATTAAAGTTCGCAGATTTGATCAAGGCTCTAGAAATTTGAGATGAAGGTTCGTCCAAAATTATTCATAAGGGTTTAAGTCAAATTTATAGTAAGTAGGCTAAAGATGCAGAACCTCGAATGTACCCATCGATTTGTTGTTACCACTTCTTCAGTGCATCTCTGATATATACTTTCTGTCCGCTAACTTTCTTGCAGATAAGTTCATTGATTTTGATCATATGATCAGTTTGATTGCCAAATATATGAGCTCAAAATAGTTAATGTGTCATATTTACAAATGGAGTCTTCCTGTAAATCAGATGGGCCCTTGGCCATTAGCATTTAGGGATATAAAACTACAATAAAAAGGAATGGCAGATATATCTCAGTAGATCTCAAGCTGTTAATTGCTTCATTACGTTGTTTGTTAATATCTATATACCATCTCGTACAAGATGTGTGTTGTGATTGAAATTAGGATTTTAGAGTAAGCCTGGTGAAATGCTCATACTTCAGTTATGGCATCACCTATGTTCATTATGGGAGTTGTTGCTACACAAGATACTGAAGCTTTTGTGTGTGTAAAAATAAAAACGGCAGAATCCTCGGCCAGCATATACAAAAAAACATGTATTGTGAAAGCAAATTAGGAGGGAAGAAGAATGTGAATGAAGAGAGAGACGGTGGTGTAAATTAAGTAATGCTAGACAACAGAAACCACCACAATATCATTTTTGTTGTCTTGTTACATTTTTTTCTTGTTGATATGATTCTATATCTTCTTTGTTTCCTCTATGCAGATAAATCCAAGTGATGTGAACCAACCCTCTCGAGAGTGAGAGAGTCATCATACTTTTAGAATGATTCCTTGTGAGCATCGGTACCTAAGAATTACAAAAGAAATGAACCTGGAAACCAGGATGAAGCACACCATCACCCCAACATTCTTCCATCTACTAGTCTCCCCTCCAAGCTTTGCCTCTTTAAGTACGTCCTCTCCTCTCACCACACACGCCCCAAATAAGTACTCCAAACACTTTTTTGAGTTGGAGAACTCATTTATCAGAAATCCTTCAAAGGGATACTTAAATGGAGATATATAATGCATGAAAATCCAGTAACTTGGAATTTGGTGTTTTGATATGAAGTATCCAGAGAACAGAAGAAACGAACCGATGGCACCAGCAATCAATGAATTCCCAACAATGAAATTAGGCACCGCAGCACTGAAACATACCACAACCGAATTTGCAGTGTAAAGAATTAGCCAAATTAGCATCAGAAAGTACAAAAATGCCGAAAAATTCCTGTTGAGATCAATAAGCCAGTACAGAGGCACTGTGAATAAAATGGCTAGTATGAGCAAAAATGGCAAGTAAACTAGGCCATTGGCGATAGCATAAGATGAAACTCTGTAGCTTCCACTAGATATTTCTTTCATTAGAATATCCCTTTCTTGCAGAAATATTGGTAGAGCTTCGTTGGTGCTTGATAACATAAACGTTAAAACGAAAGCAAATAGACCCACTCTTTCTTCCGCTCCCTCTAGACCATCCTTGAGATTACAAAAGACTGAGCCCAAAACCAGTCCAGAAAGCAGCATTTGAATTGTCCTGCACGCAAAGAGTTCCTTTGTGCGTAGGATATTTTTGGAGAATCTATGAGTGAGAATCATAGTTTCTCTCCATACAGAATTTGCAAAATCACAAGTGATATCCATTCCCGCACTAATGGTTTCTTCATCAATTAACTTGGATTGTTGAAAGAGCTCTTGCAAAGTAAACTTGCCACTTCTACTCTCACCCTGATCACCAAATATCTCGTGTAACATTTTCCTTGGTAATCGCCACGAAGCTTCTAGCTGAACCTGCTGACATTTTTTATGTTGCTGAATGGTGTAAATGGAATCAATGGCATACTCAACCACGTTAACATGAAGAGGAATTTCTAAACCCATTAGCCTTAGATTTACACCCAGCAAATCCACAGTGCCATGGTGCAACACAATACCATCAGCCAATAACAGTATTGAGTTAAACAACTTCACCATTCTGTACCCTGGTTGGTGGATAGTCAGGATTATAGTTCGCCCCCTAGATTCAGCCATTACTTTAAGCATATCAATTATTTGCAAAGCTGAGATACTATCAAGCCCTGAAGTTGGTTCATCCAAAATCAGTACCTTTGGATCATGTATGACTTCAACACCAATGGAAACTCGGCGCCTCTCACCACCAGATATGCCACGGACCCTGTCATCTCCAATTCTATTCCTAGCAACATGGCTAAGACCAAGCTCTAGAATTAGTGACTTGACCCTGGAGCATAGTTGTTCTTGAGGAAGACGTAACCTTAGTTTTGCACTAAACATTATGGTTTCTTCAACCGTAAGTAAGGGAAACAAAGTATCCTTTTGCGAAACATACCCTGAAATTTTTTTTAACTCAGCTTTATCCACAGGTTCATGATTCACCAAGATACACCCACTTTGTGAACTAGCTTTACCAGCTAGGATCTTAACAAGGGATGATTTCCCAGCCCCACTTGGCCCAACAACTGCCAGAATTTCCAGTGGCTTTGCTATGCAATTCACGTTCTTGAGGACATGCCTAACTCCACTGCATGATCTTTGTTCAGTTTTTTCTTCATCTTCTGCTTCACAACCATCTTCTTCCCTATTCAATTGTAAAAATTTGCTGAAGATTCTAGAAGGTTGCTCTGCTGCCTTTGTACGGATGTTGTAGTTTATGTCTGTTGCCTCAACCTCACACCCTTGTTTCTTCATTGAATACGTTCTTTTCTCTCTTTTTTTTTCTCTCTTCCTCTATCTGTTTGTCTTCTACTCGCTTCTTATTACAAGCCCTTTTGGCTGTCTTGCTCTATATTTTCTATATTATTTTCTGAAAGCTGAATCTACTGTTTGGGCCTCAGCCACTTTTTGTGAAACAATAGTGGTTCGAAGGGAATTCACTGCAAAGACATTGAGATTCTCAAACTTTGTATTCATAGTTCACGTGCACTTGTTCTGGCTAGTGCATGGTGAATAAAATTATTAAATGGAATGGTTCACGTGGACATTCTTTGATTCTCATCTTCAGTGGCTAACTGGAACAATAAAACAATTGGAGGATTCTGAATTCGCATCATTAATAGTTTCGGAGTAGGGTTGATGCCACTGTGAGACTAACTTATCCCTTCAACGTGTATGAGTGGGATACTTAATTATTTTTTGCTGACATTGTATCAATTCTCTCATCCTTTAATGTTTACAAAGCAACTAATATAATAAAAAATATTAGTATATTGGTTTTTAATACACTTGATGCAGGTGATTTGTGCTCTAAATGTTAGAATAATTAATGCTATTATTCCAAAAACTTGAGGTTTGTAAAATAAAAGTTAAGATCTATGTGTACATAATTCTTGCTGGGAACTAACCTTTGAGATTTTCTAAACTATGAGATTTTCTGCAAAATCAGGCATAAAATTCACACCCACTATTATTGTTGTTGGTACAAGATGGTTCTAAAGGAGGATAAATAGAACTTGTAGACATTTTAAAAATGTTTTGCACAGACATAATATTATATATAAGAGAGTAATACAAAGAAGAATTACACAAGAATTTATACTGATGCACATGTAATTGAGGCTACGTCCAATCTTGTAAGTCACGAGTATCAACCTCTTCAGGTTACAACGAGTATCAACTTCTTCAAGTATCATGAGTTTAATCCTATCTAGGAAACACGAGTATAAACCTCTCCAAATATCCTTTCTCAATCTCCGCATAAGATAGAGAACTCACAATTTCAATCAACAAAATAATCTCTTACACAGGAGAGTTCAATCATGCTCACAGGGTATACTTCATTATATGAAGTATTTTACAATGATTATCACACAACCCAATATCACTATAAAAAAATGAATTTGACTCTAATATTCACCGAGTATTCTCTCTTTTTCCTTCTCTTCAAGAATTGATATGACAGTGTTTAATCACTTTTGTATTTTCTCTTGCATTCTTCTTGTCTTCTTTATCTTGGTCTTGGTATTTATAAGCACGTTGTGTTAGTAATTTTGGGTCATGCATATAGATGATACATAATTAAATGTGTTAGGGCCATTAAAGATTTGGCTAAAGGCACATGTCATGAAAATAAATATTGTGTAGAGACCAGTTAGTAATTTCTAATTTGATGAGAGGCCAAATTAGAGCCACCCATACTTGATTCATGTTTGTCTTTGGTTAATTTAATTAATTTCTATTCAGAACCCTAAATCCCTAATTCTGAAACCCTTAATCCCAATTTTGTTTTTTGGGAGAAAAAACCCCAAATTGAGAATCCTAGGGTTTCTTAAAACCATAATTGAAGTAAATTATTTTAATTAATTTTGAATTTTGGGTTCAAAGACATTTGAATATAAGGATTTATATTTTAGAATATAAATAATTTTATTTATTTTATATATATTTTTTGGTTGTTTAATATATAAAATAAATATATAAAATAAATATATTTGGTTTTGGAATAAATATATAATCAAATTTTGGTTTTGTTTAATATTTTAAATGAATTAATTGAATCAAGAAGTCACCAAAGTGACCTCTTTGAGTAGATAGTTCATGAAAAATGTTAAATGTTGGTGTTTATGTACGTTCATGCGGGTATTGATCGGCCCAAAGGAAGATTAATATTTGGCCGAATTGCATACACACATGTGATGATAAACATGTGATAATTATAAGGATTTGCTTTGTCGATGATAAATTAATCCAAAGATTGGTTTGTTGTTGGACGTGCTTTATTATCAATCATTACAACCAGATACCTCTAGAAGTTGATATTATTGTCAAAGACTTGATATTAATGGTGCATTGGGTGATTTGAGATGGGTTAAACCATTATTTGAATATTTTTATAATGATTTATTTTATTATGTGAGCATAATTAGTTAATTCCTCTTGTTTTATATACAACTACAATTCCGATTCTCAACGGAACAAATTTTAAGGACTAGAAAACGAATTGCATAGTCTTGTTATGGTCTGTTCTGAGGTCAATTTAGCGTCAGTACCTAGTAACACTTGATGGTTAGACTCAGGTGCTACTACTAACATCAGTGTTTCTATGAAGGGTTGTCTAAACTACCGAAAGCCAACTGATTCTGAAAGATGGATATATGTTGGAAATGGCAAATCGATGGAGGTAGAGGCTATTGGGCATTTTAGATTATTGTTATGTACTGGTTTTTATTTGGATTTGAAAGACACTTTTGTTGTGCCGTCATTTAGACGGAATTTAATTTCAATTTCTTATTTGGACAAATCTGGTTATTCTTGTTCATTTGGAAACAGTAAATTCAGTTTGTCTTTTAATTCAAATATTGTTGGAACTGGTTCACTTTTGGCTTATGATAATCTATATTTGCTTGATACTGTGACCACCTATAATGAAACTCTCAATATAGAATCTCATGGTACTAAACGTAAAATTGACAATACTCAATCAGGAGCATTATGGCACAAGCGCTTAGGTCACATCTCTAAAAATAGAGTTGAACGACTTGTGTCAAATGGAATCT
>Ga0099822_1002098_pt1 | contig 24417 bp, 11 predicted proteins | sample CowpeawhiteBW_FD_76839 | JGI IMG/M metagenome (GOLD analysis project Ga0099822, IMG submission 76839) | Root nodule microbial communities of legume samples collected from California USA - Cow pea white BW | ecosystem: Host-associated > Plants > Roots > Nodule | place: USA: California | collected... | reverse complement strand
TATGAAATTGCAGGCATTGGCAACTTTTCATCTGTCTTCTTATTTCCCTTACTTATGTATTACTTTCGGTTGGGTGTAACTGGTGCAGCCATTTCCACTGTTATCTCTCAGTAATTCCTTTTCAAAGACATTCTTTTTTCTTTCGATTTCTTGAAAGGATTTAGTCCAAATTATGATTGAGTTTTAATACTGCAGATATATTGGGACCATGTTGATGATCTGGTGTCTTAATAAACGAGCTGAGTTACTACCTCCAAGGATGGGAAACCTGCAATTTGGAAGTTATATTAAATCTGGTGAGGATTTGTGTCTTTCTTGCTTGTATGTGTTTAATTATTACGGGCTACTAAACCCTGAAATAAAAGAACGTGTTGCACCTTCCTCTTAAAATGGTTTTATCTTCCTTGAAAAAATAGGGAAGATAGCAACCAGATACTAAATGCAATCTCAAATAGTGTTCCAAAACACTTTCCAATAAAAGGATCTCACCTCCATTTTTATTGGTTTTGTATTTAAATTAATCAATGGCTTACTTCTAAATGAATGTTATTCTAAAGCTTTTTATATGCTTACATATTTTATCTGTCTGTAATCTCCCTCTCTCCATCTCTGTCGATCTATCCATCTCTGTAGGAGAGATCAAATTATTCTAATAGTAATTCTAAGAAAGTTACTCATCTTCACCATTCATTTTCTTGAAATGTAATGGTTAAGATTAGTTACTGAAAATAAACGCTAAGAATGAGGAGTACCTCCATTAGAATTATTCTTTAAGTAACTTGATCGTCCCCCTTGTGCCCCCCTGCCTAATATCTAGTGAGAAACAGTCCCCATTTTAGGAGCTCTGGTACCCACCTCAAAAGATTAAGAGCTCTGGTACCAACCTGAAAAAGTAAAGAATTATTCTATTGGTGATATCACTCACACTAATTACATTCTCATCATTTCTGTTTATAATAACCAAAACCTTTTACAAAAGGGAATACAAATATGCTTAGAATAAATTGTAACTAATGTAATTAAAGGTCTTGTTGAGGATGATTTAGTATCTTTGCAACCAATGACACAAAGAGAAGCACTCATAGTAGCAATAACACTTTACAATCTTTGGGTGCAATTCAAAAACATAATACCAGAGCTTTCATATTGAAAGAAAAAAAAATTAAAGATGAAATTCCCCTGGCTTTAAATTTCTAGAAAAAAAAAATTGCAGAATCCCAATTTACTAAATTGTCCTTGTTATATTTTATATTTCATATTTTTAATGTTGGAGATCGAGTTTATGTTATTAACAAAACTTATATAAGACTCTTACCAAAAATTGTTGTGCTATTAATTTATCAAAATTTCTGACTCTGTAAACTGGCTCAAGTTGGGATCAAAAGAAAGATTTTTTTAACGAGATTATTAATTTATGATGGTTTAACTATGATCGCAGGGGCACATTTCTCTTTTTGTGTTTTACTCTGTATATTATATAGCTTTCTGTTAGGTTAATTTAGTGGTTTTAGTTTTGATCTCTGGGCTGCCACAGGTGGTTTCCTTCTTGGAAGAACACTAGCTGTTCTTTCAACCATTACATTGGGGACATCAGTGGCTGCTCGACATGGTCCAGTAGCTATGGCTGCACATCAGATATGTATGCAAGTGTGGTGGTCTGTTTCCCTTCTTTCAGATGCCTTGGCTGCATCTGGTCAGGTAAATGAATCATTGAAACCTTGGGATTCTTTTTCTTGTTGTTTTATCATTTTAACATTTTCGTCCCTGTGGTACGACTTCTTAAATTTCTTTTGATCTAGTAATAATACTAAGCTGTCTTGCAATGAATCAAGATAAGCCAACAAAGCCAGATTATAATGAAACAAATGAAGCCAACATAATTCTGCTGTAGTCATTACTCTTGCCCTTTGTTTGTAGAGAGAGGAAAGAATATGTTGGATGAAAATAAGTTGATAGAGTGGAAATCGGTGAGAAATGGAATTAAAATTAAAGGTGTTTGGTTGATGAGAAGAGATAGATAGAGTAGAAATAAGTACGAAAAAGTACAGTGGGTATTAACACTTTTTAAAATTATTTCTTTTCCTTTCTTATCCGGTCAAGCCCCCAATGTTATTTCCATCTTCTCAACCAAATGGAGTGCTAATTAGACAGGCTTTGCTGAACTTTTTAGGAAAAGTTTCAGTTTGTTTGACTTTGACACTTTTTTACATTTTAAAGTCGTCAATTATTTTAAATTCAATACTGTCTTATTGTATATACCCTTTTTCTTATACATCTATATTTTGTATTATTATTTATAGGCCCTTATTGCAAGTTATGTATCCAGACATGAATACAAAGTTGTGAAGGAGATTACTAGTATATTATTAAGGGTAAGTGCTGATTTTTTTTTTATCCATTGAATTTTGACCCTTTAATGCCTTTCATTCATTAGTTATTTTCAGATTTTATGTTAAGCTATCGTTGTTTAACTATGTCATACAAGGAGATTTTATGAGTTATTTGAAAACCTGTTACGACTTTCCAGATTGGACTGGTAATGGGTATTTGCTTGGCTGCAATTCTGGGTGCATCGTTTGGACCTCTAGCTACCATATTTACTCAGGATTCTGAAGTCTTGCTGGTGGTCAGATCATTAGTGTTGGTAAGTGTGCTGCTGCTGATTGATTTGTCACTATTTGTTTGCATTTGTCTGTGTCTGCCTCGTAATTCCGCTGTTATCTGTGATTGTTGCTAGTTTGTCAGTGTTTCTCAACCATTTAATGCACTGGCATATATTGTTGACGGTCTCCATTATGGTGTTTCTGATTTCCGATATGCTGCCTTCTCCATGGTAAGTTGTACTTCTGTGAATTTGTTATGGTATTTCTTTCGTGGTACATATGCTTCTCCAGGTTAACCTTTTTGATAATTGCTTCGTAGATGCTTGTGGGAGCAGTCTCCTCTGTATTCTTGTTGTTTGCAGCTCCACTTTTTGGCCTCCAGGGCGTATGGCTGGGCTTAGTTCTCTTTATGGCTCTTCGTGCAGTAGCTGGCGCTGTCAGGTAAAATGGAACATTAATTTGTATGTGTATATTGGGAAAAAAATGTTGCATACTGTTTTTATCTTGTTAAAATAAAAATAGTTTGATCACTCATTGTAGATGTCTAGATGGCTACTTTAGTTTTCACGCTGCTTTTTATTCTTCATTGATTATAATATTTTCCAATAACTCTTGGGCTAACAACCCATTGATCTAATGGTATATAAGTGAAAGAAGTATGCATGATTGAGCATTCTATACTATTTTAATTTCACTGGGGAATGCTGTATAAGTGCCATGATTTTAATATCATTAGTTAAAATGCTGTTTGAAAATCAGTGTCTGAAGTTCACATTTTTACACGGCTTATCATATCTTCAAGTGAAATTCTCAAGTATTTGCTGATAGTAAGAAATATAGTAATTGAGTGTATTAACCCGTCCCTTCCGTCGATTCACTGATGCTATTTAGTGTGGCTCTTCTATTAAATTGTCTGGTTGTGCTTTCAATTTTATTTTCCTTTTTGGTTGAATCCTTTGTGCTTTTGTACATTTTCAGATGTCTCTCAAAGAATGGTCCTTGGTGGTTTCTACACAGGGATTTACAAATTGTATAGAGGTCAGCGTCTATTTCTACAATTTCTAACATGTCTTTTCTTTTTGATCGAGTGAAATATATTGCAGGGGTTTATTTTCTGTGGAATTATGAAAATAATATTGTTTTATTTTTGATCTGATTGAAAATGATTTTGACAGTAAATCGCAAAATGTACGAGGATGTCGATATAGCTTTTGTTCCGTTTCACAATGTCACCGGAAAGAGCGAAAGATAATCTTGGCAGTATGCCCAATTATGAAGCGTTAAATTTTGCATCTTTGTGAGTTTATTGGTGAACTACGACTTGCTTCATAGCTTTACTCAGATTCAGATATTGAGGAAAACAAACTGTAATTTATAGTTTTATCTTTTTAAATTAGAATTTTGTGATATTTTTATCTTAACATTCTGGGTGGATATTCATTCTGCTTTATCTTAATATGTATTGTAACTCATATTTGCAGGTGGTCTCATAAATGGAGGATGCGAATGAAACACTGGATTTGACATTTGAAGACTAATTTTTCCGTCGGTATTATATTGAGATGTTAGCCGGTGACTTGTTGTTTTCCGTTGTTTCCGAGTAGAGATAGGCAATTTTAGAAGCAGTTTGTAGGTTATCGCTATAAGAACTGTGTTAAGCACATTTTTCAGTCATTGTTTACCGTGTGAAGGAAAATGGTTCAGTTCAGTATTTTTCAAATTCACGAAACTTTTGAGACTTGTCGCTTGGCAGTCAAATGCGATTCTTTAGTATACTCTTGATCATTGACCGAATGTTAATACAAGGTTCTTTCAAGGCTCGAACCCAGTCTCGAATACAAAAAAATGCACATCTTTTGTTTAGCAAACAATATCACACGGCAAGTACGCATAAAATTATTCGTGGTGAAAAATAGAAAGAGAAATTTAACTTTTATTACACAAACTGGTTGAAACGATTTCCAGCATACCGAAAGTGAATTTGGAAAGGAAGATCTAGTCGAGGTTGGCAATGACAGCGTCAACAACCTGTTGTGTAGTGCTGTCTCCACCAAGATCTTTAGTCATGTACTTCCCCTCCGAAATCACGCGCTTCACTGCAGTCTCGAGTCTGTCAGCAAATGAAGGAAACTGAAGATGCCTCAGCATCATTGCTGAGGAGAGAAGCAGCGCAACAGGATTTGCCTTCTTCTGCTCCACTTGCTTTTCCTTTCCCACATTTCCAGCCGAAGCACCTTGCTCAAACACAGCATGATCAGCCCCAACGTTTCCTGCAGTGCAATCACCTCAAATCATTCATTTCTCGCTTCTTCTTCCTCTTCTAACCATATTAACATTAACAGTATTCAATTACCTCCAGGCATTACACCAGTGCCCCCAGCAATTCCAGCTGCTGTATTAGCCACTAGATTTCCATACAGATTAGGAGTCACCTAACATAATGAATAATCACACGATGGGTCAAACTAGCTCTTGAGGCTTAGAAACTCATAGACTTGCTTATGAAAATTATTGACTGGGAATTAACTAACCATAACATCGAACTGCTCCGGTTTGGAGACAAGTTGCATACAGCAGTTATCCACAATAATCTCGTTGTACTTGATACCAGGATATTTGGTTGCAACCTGTCGGCAAGATTCTAGGAAGAGACCATCAGCGAGTTTCATGATGTTGGCTTTGTGGACGGCGGTGACTTTCTTCCTGTTGTTAAGGTATGCATACTCGAACGCATATTTTGCAATACGTTCGGAACAAAACTTGGACATAACCTGAATCATTTACTGAGACTGAGGGTTAGAATTAGAATTAGAATGTGAATGGTAAATTCAAAGAGTGGAGAGAGAAGTTTGACCTTGAGGCTCTCGACAACGCCGGGAACGACCTCGTGCTCCAGACCTGAATACTCGCCCTCGGTGTTCTCACGAATGACAACGATGTCGACGTTGTCGTGGCGGGTGGGCAAGCCGGGGAGGTTGAAGCAATTGACGAGGGAAGCGTAGAGATCGAGGTCTTTTCTGAGCTGAACGTTGAGGGAGCTTACTCCCCCACCCACCGGAGTCCTCAAACCACCCTTCAAGCAAACCTTGTTCTTCCGAATCGAATCCAGAACCTCCTCCGGCACACGCCTCATGTCCCCGTGCACCTCGTACTTCTCGAAGTAAAGCGGGGCGTGCATGGCCTCCATCACCTGCTCCACCGCGTTTGTCACCAGAGGCCCAATTCCGTCCCCAGGTATCAGCGTCACCCCCCTCGGCGCTCCGTCCCCCGGTCGAGGCATGTACGTCACGCTCCGTCTCATTTCCTTCATCGCCGCCTTCACCACTGACACTGACATTCTCACCTTACCTCTCACCCCCATCTCTCTCTCCTCACCGATCTCACACACTCTCTCTCTCTATCTCTCTCCACCCAAGCAAATTAACGATAGTCAAAACGAAAGGTCCTCTTTGCAATTTCCACTCATGCCCCCCGAGATAAATAAATAAAAGGGAAGGATAGTTTATTATTACCTTATTTATTCTGAAATTAAAATAGGATTAGAATTAGGCGAAGAATATCAAATGTCAATTGCGAAGAACAGGTACTGGATTCTGAGGCATGGCAAGAGCATTCCCAACGAGCGAGGCATCATCGTTTCCTCCATGGTTTTCCCCGTTCCTTTTAAATCCTATCTTTCCCATTGCTTTCTTAGTTGTTGATCTTTCATTCATCTCAGGAAAATGGGACTCTCCCCGAATTCCAATTGGCCCCCGACGGTGTTCACCAGGCACAACTAGCTGCACAATTGTTCCAAAAGGTATCTCTCCTTCTCTTCTTTTTTCTCCCAAACCCAAACCCAAATCTTCCAATCTAATTCCACTCTTTCACTCTCTCTACTGTGGAATTTCGTCTCCAAAACCACACCATTGTCAATTAATTGCGCCGCCGTTTTCTCTGTATGCTCTAACCTCAACTTAACTCTATTATCGGACTCTTCACAGGAACTAGAGGCCAAAAATATACCGCTTGCTGATGTGCGCATTTGCTATTCTCCATTTTCAAGAACAAGACACACCGCAAATCTTGTTGCTTCCTTCCTCAATCTTCCTTTTGATGGTCCCCAGTGTAAGGTGAGCCAGAACAACTCAACCAACAACACAACGGCAACGACTTTCCTTTCCCCTACTCTACATTTGTCAATCCACATCCTGCACTTCCCTTTTCATTCATCCACTAATTTCCCTTCACTCTTTATCCTTCAAATTTCATTTATTCATCTCTTAATATCGTATATCTGTGCCTGTTTTTCCTATTCATCTATTATTTTTGCTCGTTAACTGAGTCTCTTTTACTGAGCAGGTGATTGAAGATCTTCGTGAACGCTATTTTGGTCCCTCATTTGAACTTTTATCGCATGATAAAGTAAGCCATGCTCAACACAAGTTTCTTCAGCTGCCTTCTGGTTTTTCAATACGCCTTACTTTATATGAAACATTGCAATAAAATTGCTATTCAAAGGGCCTTTTGTCTGTTCTCTGCATCCATTTTTGGTTATAGAAATCTTCTATCTTTGGAACATTAGTCATGTTCTGATTAAGCATATCGTTGCCACCATTTAAAGGTTCTGGCGCATATAAGTATTGTCAAACCCTATAGTTTCCAACTCATTGGGTTCTCCTTTCCATTCATGAACAGTACGAAGAAATTTGGGATATTGATGGAAAAGATCCATTTGTTGGGCCAGAAGGAGGAGAAAGTGTTAAGGATGTTGCGGGTCGACTGGCAAAAGCAATGGCCACTATTGAATCAGAATTTGAAGGGTGGTGATGTCTTTCTTATATTCAACTACTTTTTTTTTTCCTAGCGTGAATGTGTGCGACAAATCTATTGGAGACCTGCAGTTTTTCAAGCTGCCAAAATACTACTTTCAAAAAGCTGCATTCAGAATTTAGAAAACTTAATTTCTGTAATGAAATTTGATCTGAAACAGTGCCCTTTCGTTTTGAAGTTAAGTAAACTGATTTTGGTAGATTTAATTTGAATCTTTATATTGAAACGTATACAAGAAATTGGAAAGTGTGAAAACTAATATTCTAATGTCAAAACAAGCAGGTGCATAGTAGTTCTTTCATATATGGTATTTCCTTAAGTATATTTTGGTATTTTTTTCATTGCTAAAGTAATTCTGTCTACTTCTTGCAGATGTGCAATTTTGGTTGTCAGCCATGGAGATCCCTTGCAAATATTGCAAACAATTATGCATGCAGCTAATGAACATAAGGAACCCACCTATAATGACCTAGCATCGATACTAAAGGAAGTTCAGGTGGCACCCGTTTTGTCCCAGCACCGCAAATATGCGCTGCAAACTGGAGAGCTCAGGGTACTTTTTTGAGATTTGAGATCTATGGTGGTTACAAAAAAGAGTCATGTGACATCCTTTTATGAATTCATTTTAAAATACAAACAGCTCTTCTGTAATATTTCAGGAACAGGGATCTAAATCCGTTTTAGTGTCTGTCATTTATTACTTTATTCATTATTCAGCAAATAATTTCAATCAGAAGTAACATGACATCTGGTGTGAATTTCAAACAAGGCCTCACTGAACATGTCACTAAGTCCATGCGTCCCAAACATTTAGCGCATTACTCCCAGTAAATGAGGATAACAAAATCCAGCATTTTTCACCCACAGCCAAAAGCGCTATCCTGTGATGTGAAGCACTCATTTTTTGTTTTTCTTTTATCACCACTGGTTCTTTCCGTTTTCCCTTTTGATAGTACATTATCGATTATATACCTACCATCTTTATCTCCCTTTACTATATTATACGTTAAGTTTTTCTTTGAACCTAGTCATGCCTAAAGACACTTCTGTCAGATTAAGTTTGGATTGGTATTCATAAAAAATAGTTTGGATTGATGGGAAAGAAGGGAATGGTATGATTCAGATCATAATGGAATAGAACAAAATAAAATATCATTTGACTGGTGAAATATTTTATAATGAAATTATACAAATACACCGTTCTTGAAGACGCGATAAAGTGAGGTATATGTTTTATTATCTATATATAATCCTTATTCTAAAAGTATTTTATATTTTTATCTATTGTATACCCTTCAGAAAAGAAGTATCCTCTGCCCATCATACACAATAGATCCTGATGACCTTCAAAATCATAGGTGAATTGAATGTTGATTGAGCTCCATCTGGGCTAGGACATTTGTTAGAAGGTTCCACAATATCCCTGTCCCAAATCATAAACGAAGGGATTGTGGTATAATATCATCAATTCTAAACTTAAGGTCTGGTGCTTACCTAATAGGCTTTAAACAAATGTACGAGATTTACTCAAATTAGACTCATAAAATTATTAAGTCAAAAGAAGTCATTATAGTTTTTAAGTTAAATATAATAAATATAATACTTAAAATAAGAAGAATGTTAAAAGAACTTTCTTAATGTAATTTTTCTGAAACATCTTACAATTAAGTAAAACTTGCAAAACATTATAAAATAAAAATTACTAAATGAGAAATGAAAGTACTATAAAACTTTCAAACTCTAACAAAGTCAGTAAAATAGACTATATCAGGTGATTGCATTGATCCATTTGAGAAGTCTGTTGGAAGTTTAACTTAAACTATTTATAATGGTCTTGGTTTGGGTTTATGCTGGGGACCTTCGTATATCTTTTAGAATCTACAAAGAAGCTATTCAACCCACTTCACCTCTAGCCTGAAGCCTGCTAGGAAGATAAGCATATATGAACTTCTGAGGTATCCATTAATCATGTCACACGCTTTCATACAAACCATAAATTTACACATATACTGAAAGGAAAGGTTTCATCATATGTATCAAAGACAGACAAGGGAGAAAAATATATACATATATATACATATACAACACAGTGCACATGTTTGGTTGTTTGCTAATAATATGATATAGTTGGATCGCATGTTCTTGCCAGCGGCATGCTATTAATACAAATATCACTTATTCGAAGAAGGAACATAAATGAATTCAGGTTAATACACATATTAATTGGAAATGAGGTATAGGTGAGGGTGAAGAAAAGTAAGATGGAAAGTTGATTATATATTTAACCTAAGTGAGAATGTGGAGACTAGAGTCCCAACCTCAAATCGAGAGTGAGAGGAGGAGAATTCAAGTCGAGGGAGGACTTAGGTAAGTCAAGGAGGAGAAGGTTTTCGGCTTTCTGATTCTCCCAATGACACCTCTTGTGCCCACCAAGTGCTTGCCCTGTGGAGAACACCCTCAAGCATATGCTGCACTTGTGCCCATCACCACTCATGTTAACGTTCTCCTCCTCACACTTCCCGCTACTTCCAATGCCTAACCCTATGCTTACATTACCGGTGTTCGCAAAACACCCCTTCACGTTCTTGTGACTCGCGCGGTGCCCCCCCAGAGCCTGGTGCGATCCGAACACCCTGTTGCAACTGGAGCACTCGAACTGCCACTGCTGAACCTCTTCCTCCTTCTCTTTCTCTTTCCCTTTCTCTCTGTTGTTGTTTGAATTCGCCAGCAGAAGCAAACACGCAGCCACCTCGTGGTCTTCCTGGGTCATTATCATCGTCATCTGTTGCTGCGGTTGTCGTTGCTGTTGCTGCTGCTGCCGCTGCTGATGATGATGTCTTCTTGCGTTTGGAGGAGGGTTGATCCCTCTCCACTGACGCTCAGGGTGGCATCGCATGTGACCGAAGAGTGCCTTCCACGACCAGAACCTCTTGCCGCACTCCGTGCATGGACGTGGCTCGGAGGAGGCTCTCTTCCCCTTCCACCCCTCCTCTTCCATCGGCACTATTGCTTTACTCCGATTCTTCTCCGCTTCTTCACCGCATTCACAATCCTCCTTCATACCTCAATTCAACCAAATCCAAAACCTTTTCCAAGGTGCGCCCTCTGCCTTATGTATCCACCCACACACACCCCTCCCGACAGTTATTAATTGTAACTTCTCATCAAGCAGTTTCTTTGCATTGCATATATTCTTTTTTCTTTTTCTCATGCATATCTTTTTTTAACAAAATTAAATAAAATATTTTTTTTTCATTCAAAAAAAAAAAAGTCAGTTACTTGTCACATCACGTTGCTTCGTGCATGCTATGCAGTCTTGCTTTCCTTCCATTAATAACAACTTGGAACCTCTTTGCCAATATCTACCACTGAATTTCATTAGCTTCGTGACATTTCAAACTTTATATACAGCTGAAGTAGATCGCATGCACGCAATGAAGAAACGAAACTTGAGCATGCATGGAACCATGTTTGGCCACTCTGCATTTTACACCTTCATCACTGGAGTTTCTTTTGTATCAATCTTTCCAAACCATGATCTCACCACTCACACTATTCACCAAATTTCTTCCTTCTAAAAACTTTTGCAATTGTGTAATGTTACAAACTCACCCTAACTTGAATTAAAAAATTAATATTAACGCCACAAATTAAGTATAGAAATTTGATGAAAACCCAAATTTGCTTGATTTTAAAAGTAGGAAACTTGATTAACTAAAAAAGAAAAACTAAAGCCACACGGAGGGTATACCTAATTCAACCTATTATATAAGAAAATTAAATTAAAATACCAAATGTGTATATCATTAAATGGAGAACCCTAATTATATGTACATTATAGATTGTAAATTTTGATTACTCCCTTTTTTTAGCTAATTTTTTAATAACATTAATTTTCGTTAAATTATCTATTCATCAGTGGAGATAAACTATGTGTTATTTTTATTAATAGGTCCAATGGATTGTATTCTGCAAACCCAACCATTGAATGGGCCCATTTGAAGCCCAAAAGAAAGAACCCCTATCCAATCTTCACTGCACATACAGTTCCAAACACACTATCATACATGCTGACTTCACTTAAAACATGAAGTGTCTTTGCAAGCAACTTTTGTTCCCTTCGTACACCCATCGTCACTCTCTCTTTAACATAAAAAAAATGAGATTTAGCTGCTGAAAGATACGATCACGAACACACTCATTATTTCCAATCTATAGCAAAGATTTTCAAGGTATATAAACTTGACCATTTGATTCCATGATATGCTTCAAACGCATTCAATTGTTTTTAATTAAGGAAAAAAAACAGAAATCAAATCAATCTCGTAGACCAGGTTTACTATTACTAATAAAAAACAAAGGACTCAATATCTAACGCAGATGCAATAGAGATTCGTTGAGATCCATGGAGGGACCCTTATGGAAAAATTAAACGCTTAAATTTGAAAAATGTTTGAATCAATGGATGGTTTGACTCAGAAAACTCTGAACAGAAAAAAAGGGCATTGACTCTGCTTGTTAATAAAGAAGAGTTTGTTTAGTGGTAATGAAAGAGACTATGAAAGAAAAAGAGAGAGAAGAGGAATAAAAGAGAATTGTTGATAACATCGGTGTGAATGATTGAATGCGATGGAGAATCTAAAGCATTACGATTGCCAATCTTGAAGGCATGCACATATTATTACTATTTGGGAGATCTTCTTCAGACTCATTGCCGGCAATGCCATGCTTGATTTAATTTTTGTTTAATCTGGTTTCCTGTTTATGAGACATGTTGCATTGTTATGAAAACTCATTTTCATCACTGTTTGAATACTAAACTAAAATTATGTGTTAATGTCAAATCTATAGATTGTAGAGCCTAATCTCGGAGGGAATTTGGAACTCGAGGAGGAGAAACAAAGTGATGGGGAAGATCCCAAGAAACCTCCCAACCACCTTCCACCACCACATACCTTAACACTCCATTCCTATTATTTTTACTATCTTTTCTTCTACTAACTCAACATAAAACTTTCTTTCTTTTGCTTTTTCTCTTTGCGCTTTTTAGGAAATCTTTACCTTTTACAAATATATTTCATATATACAGATAAAACTATATTTAATCATTATTTAAATTTAACAAATTAAGATTAAAATTATGTAAATATTTGATATTATGTTATATTTTACTCTATACGTAGAGTACAATAATAAAATAAAATAAAAATTTCATACAAGAAATGAAAGGTAAAAGTCATGTATGTTTGTCTGTGTGTGTTTCACAGATAAACCTTAACTGGACTATGATATAAAGTCACCTTAAGAAATTTTAGATTATTTAAAAAAAAAAATATGAGAGATACAAGATTTAAGGCATGAAAATTATGAAATTTTAAGCTAAAAAAGATGAAAGAATATGGGACAATTAAGAAATAATCAAACAAATTATTAGTACTGTTAATATGATAAAATTGTTGGAAAAGAAAATTACAAATTCTATATTTTTTTATCAAATTTTAGTAATTGTGCGAAGGAGATACGAAACATACGTTGTTTTGTTAAAAAAATGTCTTCGATGATTCTAACAAAAGTGATAATGTGTTGTAAGTACATGAGCAATAAACGGTTAAAAATATTTACTTTATATGGTCAGATGCAAAATGTCACAAATGTGATCATTTGAGACATATGTAAAAAGAAATGCAAATCTAAATTTTTCAGAAAGATATTAAAATTGTAGAGGATGAATAAGAGAAACTATTTTTTCCAATCTTACGTGTTACAATTAACAAAATTTCAAAAGGTAACTTATGAACAGTAATTATACAAACCAAATGACATATGATAAAAAATCTCAACAATTTAGAACGGAAAAGAACTTAACGTGAAAGATAAGAAACACAATAACAATTAAAACTCATTTAGGTGTCAAATTAATTTTTAATATTTAATATTCCAAAAAATTACTCAAGAAAGATTATAAAGTGTTCTTTAAAAGTAAATCCAATTATCTTGTTATTATTCTAATATCAGTAACAAAATATATAACTTAACATATGTTAATGAATATTCTAATTTATTTTACCGAGATATATGAATAGCAACTAATTCTATAAAATACCTACTTTATAATTATTAATATTTTTTATCGTATATGTTACAAAATTTTATTACACGAATTTTTGAGTTCTTATTTTTTGGATTAAATATATATAAATAACTATTTTTAAGCGTTAGTTATGATTCATATCATATTAAAAACAAATGAGGAGATCACGGAGTTGTTATGTTATATATTGTATACTCTTTTAATAATAACATATACAGTAATATAGAAATCTTAATTCCGTCACATATATTAGCTATGTTATCTCATGATAGAGATTGAAATATAGAGAAAAGAAAAATGTGAAAGACTAAAATGGGCACCTTTTTTATTTAGAATGAGTTATATATGATTTTGGTCTTTTAACTTTTAGTGAATTTTAAAATTAGTCTATTTTAAAATTTTGAATTACTTTGAATTTAGCTTTTTTAATAAATTTTTGTTAAGTTTATTTGACATTTTAAGCGCGTTTCATAAATGTATTTGACTTAATATTAAAGAAAAAAGTGTTAAACAATATAAACAACTCAAATACAATCCTGAAATGCATACAAAACATCAAATAAACCTAACAAAATTTGATTAAATGGACTAAACCTACATATTTCGAAAGACGAAGAACTAAATTAGTCCAAAATTTTGAAATGGACTAATTGTAAAATTCACTTAAAATTAAGGGATCAAATAGTTATTTATCTCGATTGAAAACATTAAAAACATATAAAAGTAAAAAGTGATGAAGAAGATGAATGTAAGTTATTAGACAAAGAATGAATAATTAGTTGGGAAATATTTTAAAGAGAAGATAGGTTTGAAGGAAGTGGAAATGATGTTGATAATACATTAATGATTAATTTAAATAAATAAAAATGTGAATATGGGTCAATGAAACATATGCGATTCTGAACATCTGAACGTAAAAGCAAAAACACCGAAAGGCAAAGGAGAAATAAAAAAATGGAAAAAATGAAGAGAAGAGGAAAAAAAGTGTTGTAAATCCACACAATCTGACTGGGTTCAAACGTCACTGAAAATCAACGATAGGTTATATGTCAAATCATTGAAAGATGCAAGTGGACGACTCAATCTCAAAAAGATATCATCATTAAAACTATACAATAATTCTCCATCACAAATACAATAACCACTTAAAACTAATTAATACTCATCTTATCATATAAATAATAGTAATACAATAAAAGAAAGAGATAAAAAATTATATGAAAGTGTAAAATTAGGTATACAAATAAGAACACTTGGATATGGATACAAATATAAAATTAGGGCAAGCTGAGTGAGTCCCATTCTGCTTTTGGGTTTTGTTTATTTATTCCTTATAGTGGCGATTGAAAACTGTTAACACGTTAAAATCAATTATTATATAAAACATGACAAGTTGCTAGATGAATAAAGACCTTAAGAAATCTTTTTTCTTACAAAAGATGACATTAAAAAAACTATTAGATAAACACCGTTAAATTTTTTTACTTCTATCAAATACTTAATAAAAGCTAATGTTTTTTATTTTTTTATTTTATTTTTTAAAATGAAAATATAATATTATTGTGTAGGTGTAGAGTAAAAATGAATGTTTCCTTACATCATCAACCAAATTATTAAATATATTATTATTATTTGTTAAAATTCAAGATTTTTTTATACTTTTATTTTCTGTTGAAATCCTAATCAATGCTACTTGGACACTGTGATGACGAAGAAGCAAAAGCCTCCTTTTTTGGACCTTAATTTCATTAATCGTTGAAGTTAAATGTGATGAACAACGACGATCTATTAATATGATTAGAAATTCTATTTCAAATAGAAATAATTTATATTATATAAACAAATTCAAATTTTATATTACAAAATCAAATTATAAAATAAATTTTGTACTTATTTTGTATACTATAAATTTGTTTTATCTTTAATTGATATAAATACAAATTTCAACTTCCTGATTTTATTGAATTAAATTAAAAAAAGTTACTTATTAAGAAAACTTGGACATAACTTCGGTGTAACCTCCATATTACAAAGATATTGGAATGCATAGAGAATACAGATAATTACACCGTTTTAATCGTAATTTTAATTATTCACATTTATTGTTACTGAAACAAGATAAGTTAAATAACACATGGGATCACAAGTTTATTGTCATTAATAATTAAGACGCGTTATATAAACAAAAATTGTAGTCCAAACTTATATATTTATCAAGTATCTTTTAATATAAGCGTAATAATTTGAAACCAGAAAAAAATGAAAATTATTCTTTTTAATATTTGAATTTAGATGGAATATTATCCACACTAATATAGTTTGTTAGATTTTATAGGTTATTTTCAACAATACCCCTACATACAACTAATAGTAATTAATATAGTACCACTCAGTTCATCTCTAACGAATTTACTCACAAAGATTTAGTTAGGTAAAATAAAATTAAAAACAAATATCTCAAGTATTAAATATTTTTTAATCAGTAAAAATAGTTAACTTAAAATAATTATGGAGTGAAATGGTTTAGTTAGTGTATTTATTAGTGGGACAGGGAAAGACAGAAACTTTGGGGATTGAATTACGTGTCAATAATATATTGGATGTTAGAGGCCCTAGGATTTTCCACTTTGAAATATCTGCTTATTTTCTGAATATTCTATCTTTCATTCGACACTAATATTCACACTTTTTCCTCCATCAATATCAAACATCAATCATTATGATCATTATTAAATACTCTAATCAACTTCGACTAATATAAGGTTACTCTTTCTGTTTACTATATAATACCAATACTTTTAAAAGTAAAATCACTTCAATCTCACTTTTCTCCTAAATTATGATCGTAATATATAAGGTTAACTTTTTAATTAACATATAAATTATTTAAAACTTTTTACATTTAACTTCAGAAAAATCTTAATTAGAAAAAAAAAATTATTCCATAGTGTTGTGGTGCTTATGTAAATACACGTGTCGGTAAAGGAAAATCGAATTTACGAGGAGAAGCTATATTTTATTCTCCAAAATGAAGAGGCGGCTCAAATTTTTAATACAATTATTATTAAAATTAAAATTCACCAAAATGCAGAGTAGGTTCACACTTCTAGACACTTCTATGCGTTAATGCTGTGTTCCTGTTATTTATTTTTTCTTTAATATTTTTTTATTCTCTTTATCTCTCTCACTATTTTTTTTTATATTTTTTAATTCGATAGAAATTGAAAGAAGATTCCTTCGCCGACCTATTTCTTAAAAGGGATTTGTTTCGTTCAATCACTAATTACTAATTACTGTACATGCGTAAGCCCATTAACCATCATCCACCTTCACATAAAGTAGACTTCGTTAAGGAATTAATTATTTTAATGCTTCATTACTAATGTTATTATTTTAAATACTCAAATCACTTTATTTTATTGTTAGAGACCACAACAGTTTTCGATTAAAATATAAAATCCAATCTTCAAAACATAACGTACCGCTTTTATTTCATCACCTAGGTTTGGGTTTATTTTAAAATTGTGAAATCTAAAGTGGAGCAAGTGCTATCCAAGAACAATTTACCTTATTTCTTATATTCATAAAATGGGAACAATTAGGGGAAAGAATGAGTGTGAAGATAAAAGATTGGAAGAAAAAACAAGATAAAAAGATGCTGTAGAGTACTTAAGTTCATTTAATAAATGAATCTTGATAATGTTACTTGAACATTTAAATCACTTTTATTAACGGAATGTGAATCATAATATTAGAAAAATATCTTCCTAGTAAAAATAATAAATCAGAACACTAAATAAGGTAAAAAAAATAATGATAATCAAGATCTTATTACTATGAAAAGGAAGGATTATTATACATTAAATTAAATATGGACACGACAATGAAGAAAAATGTAACACGCTAAAATATCTAATTTAAATTTCCATACACCTTGACTAAAACATTAATATTTTCTCTTATCATTAACCATTTATTAATAAGTTTGAGTTTGTAAATAGATTCTGTTTTTTAGAAATTGTATTATTAACTCAAAAGTTGAAACCTCACGAAGGATCTTAACTTTAAAATTTTCCTTATAAATTATTGATGCTTTTAAATCAAAGCCTCGACTAATATTTTTCTTTGAGCTGTACCCTTATTCAAATTAAAGGATTCTAACTTATAATTAGTTACAAATTAATTGTTAGGAAAAATAATAGAAAAAGCGCGGCCAGCACCTTCACCCTCCACACTCTCACTCGTCTCTCCATCTTTATTTTCTAAATCCAAATTATGAATATCTCTAAATTAATAACTAAAATAATTCTTTTTATAAATTAATTTTTAAATCGGTTACTAACATTATTTATCAAGATTTTTGCTACTAAATAATTTGGTCTCTAAATTAATTTTTAATTGAAAAATTGGTTTTTATACATATTTTAGTCACTAAAATTATTAATCATTATTTAAGAGTTTTTTTATAGTGATATTTTCTTGCATCAATAATTATGAGGTCAAATTTTCTTTTAAATTTTTTGGTGTTGTCACCTTCTGGACATAATATTTTAAAAATATTTTTAATATATTTTAAAATATTAAAATCAGTGTTCATAAGTATATTTTGAAGACATCGCAGAAAATTAACACATGAAAACCAATAATAATCCAAATTTCAGCAATCATACACATTATAATTATAATATATAAAGTTATTAAAACATGAATACTAAATTTTATAATTGACATGCTTGTCTGTGGTATGTATGTATTTAAAGGCAGGAGGTAAATTTGTTATCCATTAATAGGTTAACTTAGTTTTCTTTCATTCTATTATAATTGTAATTTTCAATGGCGACCGATCTGTATTCCTAAAGTAACATTCAATCCTTGTACGAGGGAAGTATAGTTGTATTGTATTGAATATATATAGAACAACTGATTTCTAATTTGTTTTAAAATTATATATAAATTATTTTTAACTATTAAATATACTTAAAATAAAATATTTAAATTAAATTTTATTACGAATTTATATTGAATGCACATTTTCTAGGAAAAATGACAAAGTAGATTTTAACGATGAAATGTAGCTTTCACTACAAAAATAAAGAATGAGATTTAGAAGGCGATCGTACCACGTCCATTTCATGACAGATGTCAGAATAAAAATCCTTCTCCTTATACCATTTTATTTATTATTTAAATACGTAGTTTCTCAATTTTAAACCAAAACAATAACATTTCCAATCCATTTTTTTTACATTACAGTTATGGGTTCTGAATATTTGGAGACTTAAGAGTGAGAAATAAACATGGGAGAGACAAAGATGTTGCCATAAATAAGATTTTTGTATTTAGTATTCGATTATATTGATATCTAAATCAATTTCAAAGTAAATAAAAAAGTATGAGTGAATATTGAGAAAATAAAATAAAATAATTTTTAAATAAAGAACCGACAGGTAAACAAAATGTTTATAACGATTGAATGATGTTTGTGATCTGAGTACTAAAGCCTTATTAATGTCAAAAGTAATGATTTATTCTCAACACATGCAATTGATATAGACATCTGATGTTGAAATGTGAAGTCCATTGCATGTATAAATTTCTGAAAGAGTAATAATATTACAATACGATACGTTATAAGTATTTTAAATTATGAAAATAATAAAAGTTGTATTTAAATTAAAAGGTCTTATAGTTAATTAAATATTTAATACTTTATTTTATCGTATTATTTATCTTATTCCATATCTCTTATTTTTTCAGTAAACTAGAACGTTGCATTAATAACTTTTTAGATTGTATATTAATATCTGATTTTTATATTCACAACAGTCACCTTGTGAAAGTACACCTTGTAATTTTATTTTTTTTAACAATTAGGGAGATTATTAGTGTAGGGGTTTGATTATCGCAGTGTCATTTTTCACATAAATTATATGTTATTTTCATTTTCATATGTAATATTTATATATTTTTTTAATTTTCATGTTTCTCTATGAAAATTAAGAAAAAAATCCACATCTATTACATATAAAAATAAAAATGAAATATTTTTTTTCTTAATTTTCATATATATATATATATATATATAATATTTATATTTATATCCATTAATCATCTCCAGTTATTTATTGGAATAAATAGGAGAATTTAACTTCTGAAATATTAAACATCTCGCTTCACTTTTATCATAAAATTTTAGTGATTAATGTTTGTACAAAGATTTTGATAATTAAACTAGAAAGATTGAATAGTTTGAAGTATGAATTAGTCATAAGAATTTCGCATCTAACACAAAACCTTTAAGCTTTAATGTTTATACATAGCACTCAACTTTTTTATTTCTACCCTTTTAACTCATACTTGTAACAAATAATTAAAAATTTTCATTAAAACTGGGAGGAATATGAACTTGTGATGACTGTTTAAAAGAGAAGAATATATGGGAAAATAAAAAGTATAGAAGTATATGTGGGTATTTCATGTGTTTACATTTTTTATAGTAAAAAAGTAGTGAAACTTTTAAGAGATTAATTGTAATGTTTTAAAAAGAAAGAGGGTGCCGAAACCTTGGATCTAGTTTAGGTAGCGAGGAAAACAGTGTTTGTGATGTAGGTTGGTGGAGATGCGCATTGCGTTGTGTCAACTAACTCACCAATCAAACACAGAAGAATCTTTTTTCAATTTCGCGGCCTCAACTTGGATTTTAGAATATATTATCACCTCTTTTTCTTTTTCTTTATTTAAAAAAAAAAGAATTAAGAAGTGTCTTCTATTGGTAAATTTAAATAATGTGATATACAGTATCTATATATAGTATGTATGAATATGAATTGTAGAAACATGGATTTGGCCAAAGAAGTCGTGCCCTTTACGCAAGTTCGCATTCATCTCTAGTTTGCTATGCTGTTGCCACGTGGCGCCGAGAGAGGGAGTGAGTGAGAGTGAGGCACTCCTACTCCTACATTCTTCCTGGTTATGATCTCCCACTATTATGCAGCCGCTTCTGCATACTTTTATTATTCTTTATTTATGTCAAAATCCTCATATATAAACCCTAATTTTATATTCAAAATTACCTACCTTTCCATGGATTCTTTTATATCATTGATTAAACAAACAATTACTTTCTGATGTATTTACTGATATATTTAAATTTAACTTCATCTTAATACGATATATGCATCTAAGTACAATATTAGGTACTACATATACAACTATAAGAAATAGTTTGTTTCAAAAGTTGTAGGTGAGTGTGATAATTAATGAGTATTGGTCAAAAGGGTGTGTATAATTAACACTGCTCCTACATGTATGTGTTTGGGTGCCCCACTGTTTTGAATTCATGTTTATACACGTTGCTTTCAGCAGTTGATTTTTTTAGTTCTTGTTCGTAATACAGGAAGCAGCTAAAATATGTATAATACAGGAATATAATTAGTTTACAGCGGCGAGTAAGGGGGGAGAGATGTGCACATAAATCAATAATTAAACACCGGCCACTGTGAGAGAGTAAGGGTCCCACTGCAATTCATCAAATTTTCCATTTCTGTTCATTCCCTTCTGTGTATATATATATAAAAGCCTTGTGGATGGGTGCCATGTTTGAGTTGTGTTGAGGTCGATCAGGTACTTCTTTTCTGAAGCAATCCATCCAATAAATTTTCCTTCTTTTTCAGTCTTCGTCTTCGTCTTCCTCCCTAACGAACACCTTGATCGGGTAAGAACAGCATGGACTATGGGGGATTGGTGCAAAATTGTGGGTTTGGGAGCTTGTGGGAGTGTGGTTCGGCCTCGGAAGAGGATTCGATTGAGGAGGTGCTGGCAGAAGGTTGCTGGGTGGAAACGAGTGTTGGGGGCTGCGAGGCTCAGTACATGGGAAGTTCAGAGGCGGAGATGGAGGTGGAGGTGATGAGGAAGAGATGGTGGATTGGACCCAACAAGGCTAATTCCTCCGTCAAAGACAGACTGGTGGTGGCTGTGTGTTGTCTCAGAGAATGCACAAAGAACTCGAACCTCATGATTCAGGTGTGGGTTCCATTACGCAGGGGTCTTGTGGCTGGGCCTGAGTACCTCGCCAGAAATTTAGATGAGTGGGTTGCAGCTGAGATGAACATGAACGTGAACGTGAACAGCGCAAGGGACGTGAGCGTTCGGTTCTACAGAAGCCAGGAGTACCCGCGGCTTCCTTACTACGTGGAGCTTCCTGGTTCTTTAGCACTCCCTGTGTTCGAAAGAGGCACCGACACATGCCTCGGTGTCATCCAGATTCTAACGCCTCCCTGCGACACCATCAACTATTGCCCGCAGCTTCTTAACAATAATCTTCTCTGCAATCCTTTTCAGGTACTTCTTCTTCTTCTTCTTTAACTATTTCATGTTTAGTAGTTTCTGGCACACCATAGCATGGCATGTTTAGTAACGCAATTGGAACAGGCATTCGAGGAGGTGTACGAAGCAGCGGTGAACGAGATTGTGGAGGTGATGAGGTGTGTGTGCAGAGCGCAGAATGTGGCATTGGCTCTCACATGGGCTCCGTGTTGCATCCAGCAGGGAGGGAAGTGTGGTGGGTATGGGCATTCCACGGAGAATCACCTGTCAACAGTGGAGAGAGCGTGTTTTGTGGGAGATGCACAAGTTCTGGGCTTCAAGGACGCTTCTTCTCTGCATCATCTCTTGCGAGGACAGGGAATCGTGGGCACGGCCTTCACAACGGCCAAGCCCTGCTTTGCGATCGACGTAGCCGCCTTCACCAGAGCGCAGTATCCTCTGTCTCACCACGCCAATATCTATGGCCTGCACGCTGCCGTCGCCATTCCTCTAAGGAGCCTCTACACCGATTTTGTCGTCGAGTTTTTCCTTCCTAAGGACTGCCATGAGAGGGAACACCAAAACCACTTCCTAAACTCCATATCCCTGCTCCTTCAGCAGTCTTGCCGGACCCTGCATGTTGTCATGGGGGATGAGTTCACGTTGCCCCCGCCGCCACCGCCGCTGCCACAGCCGCAGCAGCCGTACATTAATAACAAAGAGGAGATGGTTATGAGTGAGAAATCGGAATCCCAGTGGCAGGCAGAAGCGTGCGGGTCTTGGATCGCGCACATGATGGAGGCCCAGGCCCAGGAGCAGAAGGCGAAAGGGGTGTGCGTGTCGTTGGAATACCTGGAAGAGGCGAAAGAGGAGTTCAAAGTGACAGGCAAGTGCAGGTGGGAGAGTGGCAGCGTCGGAGCTTACGATGCGGTAGAGTTACAGGAGCAGCAGGTGTTCGGCGATGAATCTCAGACTCAAACTCAAACTCAGAATTTTGGTGGGCGACGTGGCAGAAAGTCCGGCGAGAAGAGGCGTACGAAGGCGGAGAAGACTATCAGTTTGCCAGTTCTGAGACAGTACTTCGCCGGAAGCCTTAAAGATGCGGCAAAGAGCATCGGAGGTGAGATACACATATATGTATATATTCATCATCATCATCATCGTTCCATTACGTTGTATTGATTTATTAACGAATGGACGCATGCATGCATGCATGCATGCACAACGCGTGTGCAGTGTGTCCGACAACTCTGAAAAGGATATGCAGACAGCACGGGATCACGAGGTGGCCATCGAGGAAGATAAAGAAGGTGGGGCACTCTCTGAAGAAGCTTCAGCTGGTGATCGATTCGGTGCAGGGTGCAGAGGGTGCCATACAGATCGGTTCCTTCTACAACAGTTTTCCAGAGTTGAGCTCTGCCACCTCTCAGTCGAAGAACAATAACAGCAGCAACAACAACTCCTCCTCCTTGTACGGCCATTCGCCACCGTCATCCTCCTCTCCCTCCACCGTGCCTCCTCAACAGCAGCACTTGTATTTCAGCACTCCCAACGTCTCCCAAACGGGTCTCCGGGTGAAGGCTACTTTTGGGGATGAAAAAATCCGGTTCAGCCTGCAACCGAAGTGGGGTTTCAGAGATTTGGAGGTTGAGATCGGAAGGCGTTTCAATGTGAAGGATGTGGGGAAGTTGGTGGTGAAGTATTTGGATGATGAAGGAGAGTGGGTTGTTTTGGCCTGCGATGGTGATCTTGAGGAGTGCAAAGACTTGCACACAACCTATGAGAGCCGCACCATTAGACTCGCCCTCTTTCAAGCTTCTCCTTAACCTTCATTATTCCCAACCATTTTATTTATTTATTTCCTTCAAATGCTAACATTTCCATCAACAATCTCTTCCTTCTCTCCATCATTATCTTCTATCTCCAACTATGTCTACTCAATCGTTTCATTTTCTCATGAACTAATTAATATCTGCTACATAACTAATAAGATGTCACCATTATGCATGCATCAAGTTTAACACAGGTTACTAAATTTTATGAGTATCGAAAACCACTCTGTACTTTTCAATAATTTTAACTACAAATAAAAGGTGGGTCTTTCTATTTGTAGAATTCAGCTTACGACAACTCGAGCTCAACTATTTGAGTTAGATTCCCTTAAATAGAAATCTTTATTTGAATGTAATATTACTGCAAAAAAAAAAATGGAAATGATATTTAGACTTATATTTTGAACTTACTTTTAACATAGTGACGTGTCAATCAATTTTCTTATTTAAAAATTTATTTTATTTTATTTTTTTAAAATTAAAACACGTGTGGAAGAAGATGAAGAAGAGGTTCAACAAATAGAACCCATGGTTTTCTCATTTGGAAGAGAGCACTGCAACTTGAGAGAAGAGAGAAGCAATGCCTCGCGATGTCATCGAACAGAGAAGTAGGGTCTGAGGTTTGGGTTCTCAACGGCGATGGGTGGTGGTAGTTCGTTTTGACTTTGTTCTTTGTTTCACTCTCACAATCGCCAATGATTCATTTTCGTTCAAATACCATACGTGATTGAAATGTTTGTGGTTGGTTGTTTTGTGGGTGAGTTGTAGGGCTTCT
>Ga0099822_1002094_pt1 | contig 24429 bp, 12 predicted proteins | sample CowpeawhiteBW_FD_76839 | JGI IMG/M metagenome (GOLD analysis project Ga0099822, IMG submission 76839) | Root nodule microbial communities of legume samples collected from California USA - Cow pea white BW | ecosystem: Host-associated > Plants > Roots > Nodule | place: USA: California | collected... | reverse complement strand
ATATATTATATAAAAAATATAATATTATATATATATTTTATAAAATATATTTTTAATTAATAAAAATTATATATATATATATATATATATATATATATATATATATATATATATATATATATATATATATATTTATGTACGCATATATAAACTTCAGATAGCATATTCCGAATCTCTTTATTAAGATATTTGAATCTGAATGAATTTGTAAATGCAATTTAATTTGTAATTATTGATTTCATAATTAAATATTGGGTTAAATATTTTTTTTTCACAAAAAAATGAGATTAATTTATCTTCGAACTTTCAGTTAAATTTAGTTTTCAAAAATTTTATAAATATGTAGATTTAGTCATATTAAACAAATTTTGTTAAATTTATTTAATATTTTAAATACATATCAAAACATCATTTTGTTTAAAACATTTATGCTTCAATATTAATAGAGTAAAGCATCAAGTAAAGTTAATAAAATCTTTTTAAAAGTAACTAAATTCACACATACATGTTTAAAAAATAAAAACTATATTAGTCTAAAGTTTCGATGAGAGATTAATTCTAAATTTCATTAAGTAACAAAAATACATGTTCAACCCTTAAATATTTGATTTATTTTAAATTGTTATTTTGTATCATTTGTACCTGATTTATCTTTTTATATTCACATATTTTATTTACTTCTCCTCATCTCTCTCTTTTTATATATATATATATATATATATATATATATATATAATAGGATATTCTATCTTGATGTTCACATTTTCATTCTCAATTTTACCCTTTAACAAATAATATTTTTTTAAATTAATCTAGTACCATAGTAACAGTTTCATTAAATTTAAAAATTTCTCTCATTTAAATTTTCTTTTTAAGTTAATCATTTTTAAATTAAAAAGCATCTTTAATAAATATAAAATATAATGGTATACTCCATTTTGTTGTCTACGCTTCTATTCCCAATTATACTCTTTAATAAATAATCATTTTTTAAATTAAACTAATTATTTTATCATTTTTATCTTTTTAAGTAACCCGTTATATTAGATTTAACTGTGTCATTTATTTAATTTTTCTTTTTAAAATTAATCACTTTTAAACTAAAATAAACATCTTTAATAGATAAATTATCTATGAAATAAATTAAAAAATATTTATAACAAAATTTTAAAAAAATAATTATATTTATTTTAAAAATAAAAAAAAGTGAACATATGAGCAACACGCATGTTTTTACACTACATATTTTTTACTTTTTTTTTTTATTTTTTCTTTTATGTATTAACATATAATACAATATAATTTTTAAAAAAATGCAAACATATATTTGTGACAAATATTGATTTTACACTAGCGAAGTTAATGAAACATCTTCAAATTTTAATTTAGTATGATGTAAAATTTATTGGATAATTTCATTATATACGTGTTGATCTCAAAATGTCTGTGAAGACACTCTTTCTAATACTTCATAATGTAATATAAGTGGAATATTGTAATTTCAACTAAATTTAAAGTGTGTATCTATTTTATAATCTATTATGGAAGTTTTGTAATCATATTAAATAATAATAAGGTTTAATCAATTAAAAACGTGTTTCGTTTTTTATTTGTATTCGATTTTATTTCTTAATTTAATAGGCTGTATACTTTGACAAAATATAAATCAATCTATTGTATCATAGAAAAATCATTATACAATCGAGATGTGTAGATCTATTTTCTTTTTTCAAGACAATTATTTTTTTACAACAATTTCAGTTTTAATATCTAATCTCTTACCCCATGAAATCTTTTACCTTGTTAAGTACTTTTATAAGCTAACATTTGAATTTCACTATTATTCAATATTTTATCAATAATATAATCTAATATGAAAGGTGATTAACATATATCTTCATCTACTACTACCAATAACATTGCGTCAATTGTACGGGAGCGTATGGAGGTGTGAATAGTATTGACCGATAAGAGGCCCAACATTGATTTGGGCTTTAAAAGGGCGAAAGTAAGTCCACGACGAAGATACGATATGATGTTTATGTTTGTGTTTTGGTGGAGGGAGGCGTGGTGGCAGCTGTGAAAGATTGAGAGAGGAAGAAGAAGAATTAGGGTTAGGGTTTGTGGTTGTGGAGAGAAAAGATGCAAGGCGGTGACGAAGTGAGTATAGAAGAGTTGGCCTCGAATCTTTCCCTCTACAAAGATCAACTCCACCAGGTAAGTTCAATTTAACTGTTCACTCACTCTGGTGAAGTATCGGGTTTCGTTTCATTCATTCGTTCCTCTTTCAATGAATTCAGGTCAGACAGCTCCTGAACGATGAACCTTCGAATTCAGAATACGTTGACATGGAGAGGGAACTTTCCGAGGTATGTCCCCTTTTTCTTTTCATGCTGACAACTAATACAACACTTGTCCTACTTCCTCATTATCTCGATCTCAATACCTTCTTTCTCGAGAAAGCAGATCCCTACCATAAAGACATCAGAGGATCCTTGTAGGCAAATTCATTTCTTGAATTTTCTTGCTTCTAAAAGGTGCTGAGGGTACTAGTTTTTATTAGGAACTGCACTTCAGGCAATTTGTAACATTATTCAAATTGCTCAACATGAGGACCATGATCAATTAAATAAGTGAATCTTACATAACAAAACAAAAAACCAAAGACAACCTCGTCAAAATGCACATCACGTCTATCTTGGTTCTTGTGCAGGTGTGCTCTCTGTCGTGATGTCCAGCATGCTTTCTCCCTCTCACCTGATATGAGATGTTCACACTGAGATTCACCTAAGTTAGAATTTTGACATTAATTTTGGTTTATAATGTAAACATTTTCTGAAAACAATTTGTTTTACTGAACTCCAAATATGTGCCCTAAAATTGTGTTACACAGGTCATCGCTCTGACGGAGGAACTCCTTGCAACTGCAAAGCAAAATGAGATGTCAGGTTCAACGGCTGCTCCTAATGCTGGTACATCTCCAACTTTGTCGATACATAAGGAGAATCAAATGGTATGTTCTCTGCATTCTCATTTGATTTTGGAGTTTACTTGCACTATTGCTGTCAGGGAAATCGAAAATAATGATTAGGGAACATGTGACTAATATTGCCTAGTATTTTTTCATACGACGTCTGCCTTCTCCTATACATTTAACATCCTTCTTTTGGTGGATCTTGTGTTTTCCTTCGGAAAGTGAAGCAGTTTTCTTGCCATAGTCTGATTATAATAAAGAAAAAAGTAGAGAGAATTTCTTGTCATACCCAATTTTTACTGCAGTGAGTTATGTCCTCATTTTTATATAGATGTAGTCAGATGAATTTTAATTCTGACCAAGTTGATGTTCTTGTGTGCATGATAAGGGTCTTGTCATATCCCCACTTCCTACCGCCAATTTTCCTGGGGTCCCCTTTTCATTTCTGCCTATATTATGATGACTAGGCCTGCTTGTGAGTTATTTTGGTAGTTATTTTTCAAAATATGCATTGGCATATGCCAGGCGTCTGTCTGCTTTTGGCTATAATTTAACTATGCCGATGATCTTATTTGCATTGATATGTATCTGCAAGTCATTGCATTCTTATATTCTAAAGCAGAACCAAGGTACAATTCTAGGTAGAGAAAGTAAGTCAACCCATGGTCTAACTCATTTCTGGATAAACTCTGGTAAACTTTCACATCAAGCTTGAGTTAAACAAGTTTTCAATATTGAAGTCCAACCTAAACTTTGCTTCTCATTGGTCTCAAGTATTATTGTTTTCTTATGGCGCGAATGATTTAAAGAATTTAACTCCTTTTTGAAGTGTTTTTCACTTTAAGAATTTGTCTGTGTGAATATATGTGTTATTTGAGAATTTATGGAGTGTGATTCTGTTTAGTACTATGAGCATCTTCAATGGGAAATTCTTACAAGAATTTATTATCAACAAGAACATTATTTTAATGTGAATCTCAAAAAACTTTCCTTAAAATTTAATATAGCTGCTTAAATAAGTCCATATTTGTGGGATACTCATTAAAATAATGTTTCTTTTTTATCAATAAGGAACTCTTGTAAGAAACTCCCATTGGTGATTTCCCAATGTATTATTATACTTTATACTTTATATACTTTATTATTATCGTTTGCCAATTTGCTTCTCTTGTGGAGATAAAACATAGAATTATTGTTGTGTTAATAGTATTATGTAATAATGCGTGCATGTTTTTAATATTAGTTTTTATGATAATTAAACTCATAACTGAAAACTCTACTTGTCTATGTAGACTTTCAAGTTTGACAACCTTGAGTAGGTAGAACTGCCTGTTCATGATTCATTTAATTGCTTTCATTTGTTAATAGATAAAATTAAAATAGTAAAAGTGGTGGGGGGAAGTAATTGAAATAATCTCTGTATGATGCGAGGCACAAAATATATTCGTGTCCTCAATGTATTTGACACATACGTTTTGAAATACTTATCTGTAAAGTGTTAGCAATTAAAAATCAAAAGAGTGCTTAATGTAGGTAGAAAGAGTGCTTATAAGTTACAACGGTTGCTTATTGGTACAACAAAACACAAGGATCACACACTCAATCCCCTTTTTTCCTAAAATAGTCTCATTTATAACATTTCACTAATATATATTCACACACGCACACACATACATATCACAGTCATAATTTTTTCTTACAGTCATAGTCTCTATATAATTTTTGTCTTATCCTACACCTGTATCAGATATTTGTTTTATCCAACACTTATTTATGTAATTACGAACTGGCAGATGTTGTGGAGGCAACGATTGAAATCATCTCTAAATCTGATGACTTGTTTCGTCACTATTACCCTAATTGTATCTCTATACTCAATACTTTTCTGGTGATTGTTGGTGTGTTGTTTTTTGGTTTCACTTTTGTTAGACATATGATTTGATTATATTAGAGATATGATTTCATTACATAGGAGACATGGTATGATTTGGTAGGGAAATATCTTACCGTCTGTGACTTGTTTTGTCACTAATACTTTCAATAACGTATAACAGCTTGATAGCAGTTCTGATCTTCAAGAGAAATTTCTTATTGGCACCAAAGTTCAGGCAGTTTGGAGTGAAGATGGGGAGTGGTATTTTTGTCTACCACTGTATTTTTTTCAATTTCATTTACCTATGTTTACTGTGTTTTCACTTTGATGTGTTATGAATTTGCAGGTATGATGCTACTATTGAGGCTTATACACCAAATGGTTATTATGTATCCTATGACAATTGGGGTAATAAAGAAGAGGTAAGGCTTGTAAAAACTACTTGATATACACATGATGATCTCATTGCAAGTCATGCGATGTCATACGAGGTCTGCATAATTTTGCCTCTAAGTTCTTCATTGCTTTTTTTTATCTTTTATGGGTATTTTTCCGCACCTAGGAAAACAGTGGGTGGAGGGTTTGAGTTATAAAGGCGTGATCAAACTCTAAACTTTACATAAGCTCATGAAGCTTTCGTAAAATCAATTTGTAGATTCAACTGGTAAAAGTTTACCTAATATAAAATTAATACTAATATTAAAAAATTTGTTAATGACATACAAGCATAACATAATACTCCTGATACAACAATAATTCAATATTTCCACATGATAATAAATAAAAGAGGCAAATCGTAATAATAAAGTGTGTTGAGCCAATTTGTACTAGCTTCTTCACTAGCTTATTCGAGTGAACTTGATAGTTTATGGAAAGAGTTTTGATAGTGAGTTAACTCCTCTTTGTGTAGGATTGATTTTAAGATTTAACTTGATTGTTTGACAACTTTATGAATCTCTTGTTTGGGGGATCCGTATTGGTTGGCCACACCTATATACCAATGCCATAATGAATCAATGTTTGTAAATTATATTCTAGAGAATATTTGGTTATAGTCAAATATTTATACACTTCTCAAGTTTGTTTCTTATACATGGTAATGTTAGGGATTCATAATCAAGTTTGAGTCCCACATTGAGCAGTAATGAAAAAGTTGAGTAACAAATAAGGAGAAAGACCTGTATTGCTTTAAGGTTTTGGGTTAGACATGGTATTATAGTCTCTTATATGTGTTGACTCATGACTAGTTGATATTGAATCTCCCTGGTTTATTCTCTGTGAAAGAACCAACAGATAATAGTCACGCGTTGATGGTGATTGTTTATTACAGGTTGATCCTGCAAATATAAGGCCAATTCAGGAAGGTTCTGTAGATGCTTTGTTAGAAGCTGAGCGAGTTGCGGAAGCTACAAAACAGGCTATCAAACGAAAAATTGCACAAGCTGCATCGATTGATTTACAGTCTCGCAGTCTACCTGCCAAACTTCGTATAGAGGCTGATGATCCTGAGGATGTGGTGAGATGTTTTCAGTAAATCTTCGTATAGTTGCTTTTTATGTTGATGAAATGCTTGAGTTTTTTGGTGTTTTTAAGGATTCTACTTATCATTTGATAAGTCTTTTCTCCTGTTTATTCTTGCAAGAACGAAAATGTTTGCCAGTGGGTTCGGGACTTGTTTTTGTTGGTTGTTTACCTACCACTTAGCTCTGATTACACTGATGACATGTTTTCTGACTCAATCACAGAAAGCTTCTAAACGTAAGAAAATACATGCCTTTAAGTCAAAGATGCGGATGGAGCAACTTGAAGTCACACAAAATAAGCGGCAAAATGCTTGGCAGCAATTCCAGTCAACCAAAGGAAAGGCGAAGAAGGTGCCTTTCTCAAATTTTCAACTTTTTTTGTTGTCACATTAGTTTTTGCACCTTATTTTAGGTTCTGTGACGAATGATAGTTTTCTTGTAAGTATTGAATTTTTATTGGTATATGCATTTTATAGTATATAGTAAATATTGAACTATGCCAATTGGTTCATTAGGTTACAACAAGGCTTGATTGGATACGATGTTATACCCTGGTGCTATCTTTTTCTTTTAGGTTCTCTTTTACCGTACAAACGGTAGTTTTCATGATAGAATTGCAATGAATTACTTTTCCATATGCATTATAGTTGTAAATATTGAAAATTAACTGGGCCATTTGGTCCGTTAGGTTACAGTAGTGCTCGGTTAGGAGTAAATTTGTTAAAGCCTTTGCAATTAGGGGAAGTAGAAAGTTACATATCTACAATTTGCTCTAGTTTTATTGAAGCATTAATTCCTTTGATTTTTGCGTTGCTTTTGTATACAACTTGGTGGGGTTTACATGCTTAAATTGAGTTTTAAAAATGATCTTTTTTGTTCTGGTATGTGATACAGATTGGTTTCTTCTCTGGAAGAAAACGAGAGAGTATTTTTAAATCTCCTGATGATCCTCAGGGAAAGGTTGGCGTGACAGGAAGTGGGAAAGGTTTGACAGAGTTCCAGAAGAGAGAAAAACATTTTCACCTCAAAGATGGTACAACTGAAAATGATGATTAGGGTCATATGATACTTTCACCTATTAGCCTTTCAAGTGTATGTATAACATGCTCAAACAAACTATTCACTGTCACTCATGGCTATGTTATCTTGTGAAATGTGGAGACTGTTCTAGATTATGGTATTAGCCTTTACACATTTTTTTTTTTCCTTTTAGCTCACTTTATTTCATAATAATATATAACTATTATGATATCATATTATAACAACGTTATTTTCAAAGTTTTATTATTATTAAAGGTTAAATACTTTAAAATTAACTTATTAAAATTGTTTTTCAGAAAAAAAATGATTATTTATATCTAACATAATAAATACCGTAATCTGATTTTAATTTGTTAAAAGTTAATGTGTATATTTCTAGTATTTTATTAAAGTAGTACACTCTTAATATAATTAATTCAAAATTTACATTTATTGTAAAAATAAGTTCATATATTAGTTAAATGCTGTTTAAAAATACGGGTATTAATGCATAGAACATGTAAATTTCTAGAAGTAATTATCTTCAACAAAACATTTACTATATATTCATAATCTACCTTTGATGACAAGTCAAAAGGTAAGTGGTGTATTCTGAATCACATTAATTAGTAAGATGTAAAGCAAAATACCTTGCCCCGACTTTTATAAGCAACTCATGGGAGAACATTGTAGTGTGCTTTTTTGGATCTTTGCATAAATTGTGCTATAGTATAAATCACATGACAATGTCAGGCAATGATGAGATAAATCAAACGACCCTTGTAATCAAGTCCTGTATCAACCATTTATATAATGGAAAAATCACAAGGTTTTGCACTAAGCAAACCAACTTCGAAAAGAATATCTAAGTACATATTTACGTTGAAAAAGAAAGTTAGTAGGTCTGCAGGTAATCTTAATACCAATAAAATATTTCAACTCCCAAATCTTTCATGTGAAAGTGCTAAGACAAGTTTTTAAATTAGCAATAGTTGTAGAATCGTTTTCGGCAATGATCATACACAAGAATATGAAGAAGGATAACATGTACAACAGGGAACAAGTAATCAGCATTAAGCATTAGATTAAACAAATCCTAATGAAAATGAGATGCAAACAGTATGAAGAAGATAGTATAAATATTTGCACAATCTACACAGCATCCCATGGCTACACAATTTAAATCTTCAATCAACTGAGAAAGAGAAATAAATTACATTTTAATAGGAGAACATATAAAACATTTTTAAATGTCATAATGACACCAAGAGTTGTTGTCCATCTTTGGATTTGGTATGTGTTTTTATCAGGCAACATAGTATCAACCATCAACCATTTATTACATAATAGGAAGTGGGTCCATTATAGTCAACTCGGAAGGATATGGTCAACGCATGCTACATAATGAAAATAGATTTTTTAACGTTTTCAAATTATTGAACGAGAAAATCTCCGAGTGAGATATTCTAAAAGGTTGTAATATTAAATCTAATTTGTAAGCAAAAATTTGATACCGAGAACTTCACCTGCTATTCACGGGATTTTCAGTAGATGTAAACTCGAAAAATAAAAGTATGACAAAAATATCCAATGATTTCGTAGTATGCTAATTTTTTTTCCTTTTGGTTTAAATTTTTCCCTAGGCAATCGAGGCCGGCAACTGATTATCAGATAATGTAGTAAAAACAAGAAAAAAATACAGAAAAAGGCAAAATATTTCGTCCTATACAAGAAATCACCACTAGTATTTCGATTGCTAGAATCGATTTCTCCTATGTTACAATAAAATAAACAAGTTTTCCAGGCTTCTGCATCAAACAGCGAGATGTCTTGGTAGGTAAAATTTCAAAACTCCTTCCAGAACTATGATTGAGAGAGATTGAGAGAAATTACATCTGTATGTGAATCATTCATTGCGGATTGAATAATATTTATCCCACAGAGTTTGTGATTTCGATATTTCGTTCATAAGATTCTTAAACTTAACACTGCAATCTCCTCCGCTGCAAAATGTAAAGTTAAAATGTATATATATATACGTTTCACATATAAACAGACAAAAATGAAAAGAGAAACATAAAGGAGGAAAGATTCACTTCAATAATAAACAGATCCACTACCAGAAAATGAGGGAATTGTAAAACGCGACAACTATATTTGTCAGAAAAGGTAAATTGTTCTTGTCTACATAATATGGTTGCAAAAATACTCGGCATATAGTCGGTGTTTTCAAAATGGCTACATGCAGTGAAAAATATATCAAATTTAAACAGAGCATGTTACAAGATTTAATTACTTTTTGTCTCTGTTTCCGTCCAAAAATGTTTAGTTGATCCTCTAATTTTTCTTACCCTCACTTTGGTCCAGATTTTTGAAAAAATTGATGTAATTTGGTCCTTTTTGTTAAATTTCTTGACACAGATGAAGGATTTTTCATCAAAATTGAACCCTTCATCAAGATTGAAGATGTTAATAAGAGTGATTTGCTTTGTTAGTGTAATTAACGTAATTCTATTGTCAATTTTAGTGAAAAATCATTGATTTGCTAAAAAAGAACCAAATTGTATCATTTTTTCAAAAATCAAGACAAAATTGAGACTTAAAATTGGAGATCAATTTCATATTTTTGAACAAAAACAGGGAAAAAAAAAGTAATTAAACCTTGTTACAATTTGTAGCATACTGTTTTTATAATAATACTATTACCACATAATATTCAATGAGAAATCTAAATTAAGATGCAAAACATAAACTTTGCCTACAAGAAAAGATCACAGGCTGATTTGAGTATTCTTAAGTGGTGTTTGGCTATTTAGGTCTTAAAAGCTGATTTAAAGGGGAAAAAACAATTAAAGATATTTAGTAATTTATAGCTTTTTTAGCTTCACGGTTACTTCTAATTTAAGGTCATCAGTCTGGAATAGTGAAGAGAAAAGAGGAAAAAAATAGCTTCTATCTAAAAGCTTTTCTATAACTGTTGGGTCCATTTTTTCCTATTAATAGCTGGTTATACACTACCTTACTAGATTTCTAAGAAGCATTTTTCATTTGGTTTATTAAGCGTCAGCAAAAGACGAGTAGTTCGGTTCGAAAACAGGTCAAAACACATACCTTATGCGGTTCAAGGATGCAATAGCCCGAAGTGCACTTCGAATCATGTCTTCATTACGATCTACTTCTTGCTTGACCGCGTCTTGCTTCGGCTTAAAATTAATAGTCTTCTGGAGAGGATCAACCAATGAATCCAACACTGAAAGGTAAAAATACGAGTTAGAAAAGAGAGATGCAACACGGGAAAAGCTTGATACTACGCCAGAGGCAAAATTAACCTGCTAAGACTGCAGAAGGACACTTGTCAGCTAGTTTTGAAAGTATCAAGTGGCACGGCATTTTAACATCATAATGATCTGAAAAAACACAAATATATCCTTAAAATTAGTACCAACAAAGAAAGGGAAAGATACAGTTGGATTCTCAGTCCTCTGTGCATTTCCAGTACAAAAACATATTCAACAAATTCAGAAAGAGGGGAAGCATAGTGCTAAAAGCAACGGCAATATACAGAGTCTAGAAAACAATTTGAGTGCTGCTCAGTAGCAATAGCAGAAAACTAGTTTTTTTCGTTAAAATTAGTACACGAATCATCATAAAAGTTTGACATTTGAGGACATTGCGGTGGAAAACGGATGAAAGATAGAGTTCATCCAAAGAAAATATATCAACTGTCAACACGAAATTAAAATTCACAGTTTCCCTTGAAGCAGCCTATCTGCTTGCAGGAGTACGGCTATAACAAATAGAGTATTATTGTGCACCATGTTCCCTTAAGGACAAGTGAATCAGAACCAGCAAATGTAATCCGCAGTGATGGAGAATAGATTACAACTAATGCTTACCATCCAAACCAGACTTAAGATAAGGAACAATGAATGATGAGGGGTTCACTTGATCAAGACAACTGTCCAGTAATGTGTCTACACATTCAAAAGCTGCCTTCCTCAATTCAAGTCCATCATCCACAATATGCTTGAAAGGACCAAGATCAACCGTCCTTATGAGCTCTTGCTGTCAAATTTTCATTATAAAAATCAGATCACCTCCCATATTTAAAGTGGGCTCAAAAACCACTACAGAATATATTAAAATTAAATTAAATGTTCAAAGAATCAGAGGAAATAGAAAGTGTTTTTATTGTAGTATGTATATACTCAACAGAAACATATGGAACAAGTGTATCCCAAGGTTACCTTAACAATTGTTTGATCGTATAGAAGAGGCAACAGATCAGGAAGAAGCCCCTTGATGAGATTTGGCTTATTGTGTGCAAATGTGCTTAGAGCCAAAACAGCAGCTCTCCTAACATGCTGCATGCTCATATTTACAACCAGCAATAAATAAGTTCAAGCTTAATACACCATCGCAATGTAAGGAACAAATACACAACCAACAAAAAGAACATAGCATGTTATATTTCTTAACATTCATTAAGGTGATTAAAAACTCACCCTGTCGTTATCCTTGATAAGCATCAGAAATGAGGATATTTCAGGGTATATGATCTCATCTATCTTCTCTGGACGTTCAACTATAGAGTACTTCACAGCAATGACAACAGTAGCTCGAGTAAATGCAGCTGGGCTGGTTGTTCTTACCTATAGAAGTTTCAAAACATACAAACACAATCATCAAGTATGAAAGATGTAAAAAACAGTCCCATGTACAGGATACCAAAAGAAAATTTAGATACCTTGAGTGCAGGAACAAGTTTTACAGGCTCAATAAGTGCAATTTTGCCCAAACACTCCGCCACTACATTGCGCACTCCCTCTTCCTCACTTTCACAGTGGTTGAAGAGTAAATTAAGTATTTTCTCCACACTGGACTCTTGAAACTCTGCCTTATCAACGGATTGTCTCACAATAACCTGTCAGGTAGGGGCCAAGAGAATTGTGTATATTAATATTAAATTAAACATTTTTGAAATTTCATGATTGCGTATATATTTAATAATAGAAAGAAATCACATCCAATTGTAATGCAACATACCTCTTTCAAAGAATGGAGCAAGAGATATTGTTTCTTCTGTTGATTATCAATCTGATCCAAGATAAATGGCAAGTATTTTGGAAGATTACCAACAGCAATGTTACCAAGAGCATATGAGGCAGCAGACTTTATCTCTTCAAAAGGAGACTGGAAAGATTCAATAACAATGTTTTCTATGTGTTCATGCGTACTTAGATCCTTCCTTCTACCAATCTCCCCCAAGCATAAAAGGGCAAGGTGCTGTTTAGCCTTTGAAAATTAAAAGGGAAAAGCATTAATGATCACTAATTACAGAATACATGAATTTCGAAGCAGTATATTCTCAACCAGAATCACATTTCTCAGATGTTGTTTAAGTCAAAAATAGTAAATCCTTGTCATCATAAATTACTTTCTATTATTACATATAGAAATAACACTATCAATCTCATTGCTTTTCAAAAGTGATTCATAAAGACAACTTTGGTTTTACAACGAGACAATGTTTCTATAATTCTATATTACCCACACTTATATGTTTCTTGTAGTTTTATTGGATATAATTTAAAAATGATTTAAAAGAGACACATCACCAACATTAATCAGTGAAATATCCAAAAGTATGGACGTAGGATATGGGAAACAAATAAGAGTATTGGTGCTTCACAAGTTTGAGTACTTTATGGATAAATATTGGTATTGGATACGTGAAGTAAATTGAAGTGCCGGTGCTTCATAACACAATTAGAAACATGGGAGAAAAAAATTACCGAATTAGAACTACTGTCATCCTTGAGAATGTCAGTAAGCATTTTCACTGTAGATGAGCACTTCTGATCACCAGCAGCAAGGCATAGAACAGCCACACACTGGGCAATCGAATGCAAAGCTTGTTTAGCAATGCCACCTGACTGAGGAGAAGGCTTAGCACAGGCAAGTAGTGACTCTAGCAGAGAATCAAAACTAGTATTTGCGGAGTAGACTAAAGCAGCAAAAAAGTTTTGCAAAGCCTGTAGCAATCATCAAAAGAAAACCCTTATAATACATATATTATACTTCATATAAATTGGGACAAGAGCAGGCACATGTGTAATAATTACCAAGAGTGCTTGCCCCTGCAACAATGAGCTTTTAATTAATGTTAGAGCTTGAGGAAGAACTTTGTTTCTAACAGCCAAACCAATACTTTGATTTGACCTCTTATCACCCATTAATGTGCAGCAGAGTTCCAGGGCAAGAGCTGTCATGTGCAAGTCAGAATCACTGAAACACAAGCAACAAAATTAAGCAACAAAAAATGGAATCAATTATTCCATATCACCTATTACCAATGTGCAGAAAGTAGGCAAGTAAGACAAACCTAATAAGTCCAGACAGTTCTACAATAATAACTTCATAAGCAGACAACACAATCTTATCACCATAAGCAACTATAAGTGAATTCAAGGTTCCCAAGGTAGCCTGTCTTAAAGCACGATTAGCCTGTTTGCAAACCAGTAAAACAAGGCTTAGCACATTTCACGTGTTACAGTGAGAAACTCTCAAGAATATAAGCAAATTGAACTTAAAAATCAAATTGCCTACATGAAATAATAAAGTACACCATAAGCTGATAAACATATTAGTGAGAGGAGTAGCATACTTTTCGAAGGAATGCAGTCAACTCTGCCACCACATGCTCCAGAACACATGACAGATCCACCCGAAGTGGAGAAGCGGCAATGACAGCAAATGCCTGCATAACAATGGTAACATTCAAGACAACAGGATCTAGCTACACAAGAACTTCTACAGAAAACACAATTAAAATATTTCAATTTAAATAATTGCATATTCAATTCCTACTACTTTGTATTAGGGGAATTTCATCCTCAGATTGGTTAGGTTTGGTATGTAGAAAAATTTGCACAAAACGGATTTAATATCCCGATCCTTGAGGCATTGACAGAAAATTACTCTCTGATTGATCTCTACTGCTCCACTTGGTTCCACAAACAAAAGGCGAAGTTGTGAAGCAGTAAAAAACAATCTCACTAAGCTTCACTGGCCAGAAAAACCTGATATTATTTAAAACAAATCACACAAAGTATATATAAACTATTTGTTTCGATATTTTATTATAATTTGTTGTCCCTTTACTAACATTATAACCACACCAGTATGATGTTTTCATTGCATGAAAAAATACATTAAAATAATTGAATGTAAAGTCTGATTTCAAATGTATGTAAACATCTACAAGCTATCTTTTCCATATTACATCTTAAAAAATATAGGGAGACATAGGGTGCCTCTTCCCCCCTAGTAATACAAGGACGGTGGATCAAGGCTAGTCAGCGTTAAAATTCACTGAACTATACAAAAAAATAATCAAGCAATTAGATACTTAACCTACCAGCTGATCTAGCAAAAAAAAAATCAACCCAATTATTTTTTCTCAAGTTCTCCCACAAACATGTTTACTTCGATTTCGAACACCCCTAGCCTGTGGATCATGTAAAGGAGGGAAGGACACCTAAAGAGCATTGCAGCAAAAAAATCCCAAATTTGGGATAAATTCTAACTATTTATATTGAAATAAAATGAATATCATATTTCACATTCATTACACAACAGTTAATATTTAAAAATTTATTTTATATGAAACAGATTTAGACCTTTATCTGAATTAAAATCATGACTACTAAAAAAGTATCCACTTTGGATACACTAGAAGAAGTCAATCTCTTGAACCTTAAAAATTCCCTTATTATTATACAATAAACAGTTTTTCAACAGCACAAGAGACAAGTTGCAAGCCAAGACAATCATCTTAATGCACAATATTCAACAGACCAACCTTAACAGCAGTAAGTCGAGTTATCTCATTTCCCATACGATCAACAAGCACAGGAAGACATGCAGGTAATTCTGCATTTAGATGGTCGCCAAATGTTGACACAATTAGTCCCATGCAGGAAATAGCACACTCTTTAACCTCCTGCACAGGAAAAAGGTTATTATATATGATAAAACATATAAAGAATTCTTCTACAGTTATCCAACTAACCTGATCCTGATCTTGGTTTATTAAGCGTGACATAATGCCATTATATATGGGTTGAACGTATGGTCTGAAATCAAAACCAGACCCCTACACAATAATGCCACTCTGATTGTTAGAAATAGGCCTAAACATTATTTCTAAAACCAAAAACAAAGACATACCTCAATGTTTGGTCGCACAACCCGAACAAGTTCTCCACATACTCTCAAGGCCTCTGCAGTGACCTTGTAATAACGTTCACCAACAGCTGACAGAACAGGAGCAGAAAGAGCCTACAAGCAGAAACATAAATGTAATTGATCACAAAATGCAGCCGTATGTTTATCCATATACATGGAAACTAACATACCACATACATGTCACTGCCTTGCATCAAAGAGTTTGACAGGAAAATTTAAGCAATGTGTGTCAAGGAATTGCTTCAAGTAAAGAATTATGCAACCAAGGGAAGGATTTTATTTTGACACATCCCCCTCATGAAGCCCCAATACTGTGTATAAAAGATGGTGTAGAACAAGATCTTTATAACTGCCTATTGTGTGTGTTGGTCTGGTCTGGCACTAAACAGAACCATAAAACACTGGAATGGCAAAGAGATTGAATTTTACATAACTCAGTTAACTAGGAATGACACTATGTCAAAGAAACCATGGAACAAAAACCTCATATAATACACTCCCTCTAGACTAAAATATAAGCAAAAAAGGGTTGTCAGGTGGACTAAAATATAAAACATATTTCAATTCCATGAAACCTTATTTAATGCTACTCTTTCAGAAATACCCTTATCTTTAAACCTAAGCACATTCTCAACAAATATAATTAAGGGTAATTTAAGTGAAGTACCTCTTTATTCTATGGAAACAAGAATATTAAACAAACTTAACCACTATTCGTAATCAATGTGAAAGTAGTTAATTTTGCTTATAATTGAGTCCAAAGGTAGTAGCTACTTTCAAAAGATCAACATACTCAATAAGTGGAATACGAAGAGAAAATTAAATATCCGGACAAGATGAGGGAAACACTAGAATGAGTAATAATAATTTCAAGGGAGCATATTTTGTGAGGTCTTCTCTGAATTCAACACAATCATTAAGGCTATAGACACATCACAGATTGGAAAATCACAAAATAATCCACTTTTTTCAAGCATCAATTCTAGTGTTTTTCCAATCTAAATTATGATGCGCTGTGTGACAAACAGTCCAACCCACAAATCATAAACTAAACAAGGTGTTAAAAATGCCAATTTCAGCACCTAATATCTAGTGTGACAACTGTAGCAGAGTTGCTCTCTCTCTCATAATCCAATTCTTCATGCTCAAGCGAAGCATGTAGAGCTTGGTGTCTTTTCCCGAGAAAATTGTAGACAACACTTTGAAAGTTCTGCATTTCCCTTCTGATCAACAAACGATGTGTTGATTCTTCACCAAGCTCTTTCTCCTACACCCTTCTGGTTCTTGAGGAACAAGCTGAAAGTGATTTCAGGAGAGTCACCTTCGGCTTAGGGGGTTATGTTAGAGAATATAGCCTAGCGTACCCATGGGAACAGTCTCTTACTGTAAACCTGCTGTATTCTATCTCTCCTCTGTTAGCTAGATTAAGACAATTAGTGTCCAGATACTTTGAACATGGATACTGTTGTACTCATTTCTTCAACGAGAGAAAATCCATAACAAATTACAGATTCAGTTTTTCTCTCTCAGTTGATCTAGTTTCTTTAGAAATGCTAACAGCAGATATATTTATGTTTTCACATGATAAAGCTCACCCATTACTGTACCTGAATTGTTGCTATAACACAAGTCATAAAGCTTCACAAACACCAATTCAAAGATTAAATTAAACAAGTAATACTGTTTACCTTGATGTAAGGGTGAAAAACATCAGGAGAATGTGAAGATAACACCAATCTTGTAAATGTTAGAGCCTCAATCTTTAAATTCGAGGTAGAAGATTTGTCCTGACGATTAAAAGAAAAGACAAGCAATCAGTACTGGAAAACAAGCTGAGTTTATGATAAATTATAATTGAAACGAATATTGCTTACATTTAATGCTTTTTCAATTCCTGGAATGAGAGACCCAATGTGGTCTGCAAGACAGTTCGGCAATACAACCACAAGTTCTTTCAAAACAGAAAAGGCTCCAACCTGCATAGACATTGATGCTTAAGATTCGGTGATAATTTAAAAAAAATAAAATAAAATAAAAAATTCAATTACCAACTTTTGATGACTACTACCTTTGTCTTGATAGATTTCTCACGCAACTGCCTATTTATAGATTTGACAATCTTTGAGACTTCTTGCTTCAACAACCATCGAGGACTGCATTACATATCAGCCCTAAGACAGTCAATAATTGCTATATTTTATGACATATAGTAAAACCAAGGCTTGTCGACAGGAAAAGCTGAAGTAATAACCATTGTGGATGTTCATTCATATTGCTCTTGAAAAACAGATGAAAGTCATTAAACCAAACGTGGCATTGTAAAATTTGGACGTATATTTATGAGCTTCTAAAAGCAGTCGTTATAGTTACACTGATAAGATAATATTAAAAATTAATTTTCTCATACACCAGCACTAAAGAACAATATTCGGATACAGATTTATTTAGTTGACACCTCCATATAAGGAGCAATAAATATATAGGTACCTATCATAACCGAGTTTCTACAAGATAACAAATCTTAAGGAGCCTACTACTCGGTCGTTTAAAATATTCATCTAAGATTTACATATAGTAATATTACTGAGTGTGCATCTTCAGTTAATATGTCTAGAAGTTCACAATCAATTTAATTATAAATTATTAACAAGCAGTAAAGACATTCATCAAAAGAAATAAAGAGATTTTACACTAGGAAAAGGATGAGCCACTTGCCTCATTTCATTTGCATCAAGCTGCCCTTTTGTGACGTTTCCAGTTTGGCGCAAGAGCTCAATGAAAGTATTAAATACATCCATCTGCAACATATTCATGTTAAAAAGCAACCTTGTGCAGTAAAGACGACAATTAATATCTCTACTTGGGCCTACCTTGACATTTTCTTCCCTTTCTTTGAATCTGTCAATTAGTTTTGGACAAGCCTAAACAATGGATAAAAATTTCAAAGTTAGATAGTCATGCAACTAAATATTATGAAGGAGCAAACAGCTATACAAGCAAACACAGTCGGGTTTTCTAGAGAATAAAAAACTTATTAGGACATAAGACTATTAAAAATATCTAATCAAACTACGGACCTAGTAACTCTAATGTTTATCTAATACCAAGAGATAGATAAAATGATATAAGAACAGCAATATTTTTGTAGGAAATCCCACATTGACTAAATATTAAGCCAAATTATATTATATAAGTGGACTACAAAACTCACCTTACAAACAAGCTTTGTGAGGTAAGTTAGGCATAAACCTACTTATAAGGATGGTATCAAAGTTATTCAGAACCTATTCTAGTAAAGTTCATTGGGGGTTTTATGCCATTCCCTAAAGGGCTCCCGCTAGATTGCCCACAACTCGAGATGTTCATTCATCAATGTGAGGAGGTATGTTAAAAAGCTTACATCAACTAGAGATGGTACCAAATTATAGCATATGACAAACTTCACCTTACAAACAAGTTTTGAGAAATTGAGTTGAGTATAAACGCAATTACTAAAATTAGGCACACATAGCATAGCTACCTCATCATACAGCTTTGACAAAATTTCAGGACGAGAAACAATCAATGCTGCTAAGCATTTAGCTGCTGCTCGGCGAACTTTCCAGCTGACATCTTCATCATCTGTATATTCATTTGCACTCTCACTGCAAAAGGTAGCATGTTTGGGATGATTAAAAAGATGAATGTCATGCAAACATTAAAAACATACTGCAGCTAAATGAACCAAAAAAAAAACATACTCATCCTCCTCCTCTTCAAGACCTTCATCGTCAGTATCCTCCTCCATGTTGTCAGTGAAGTTTGGATCATAACTTAAATATTCCAGTGTCAGATGAAGAATTTCATCACAGTAAACAGAAATATCCCTTGGACACCTTAGAAGAAAGCTTTCCAGTGCCTTAACAAAATTTTAACATCATTCAGATGACAGAATAACATACTTCAGAGTACTAAGGTTACTGATAATAAAAAAACATGGCACCTGCAAGCTGTACTCACGAAGCTCTTCATCATTTTCCGAGGCATTAGTACAATAATTGATTAGCACTGGAACAGTGTCTCCAAGATGGGGCCCAAATCGATAGCCAACAGCCCGACTGAAAATTAGTTCAAACTTGTTGATAACAAGAAAAAGATTCTTTCTCAATATTCTCTATAAAAATAAAACAAAGCACAAGGAATGGATTAATGAGAATACTAACCTCAAAGCACCAATCATCTGTATATTTGTACGGATCATTTCAGACTTGGCAACTTTATTTTTTAAGTTAGAAACAACTTCAACTGTTGCCTTTGCCAGCAAATCATCTGACAAGCTTGAAGAGAGAGATGCTGACAAAATGAAAAGTTTAACGAGATGAATACAGTTTTGCTTTCATTGACAACATCTTCAAGCAAATTAAATTTGAGACCATTTTAGGCTTACAAACAGCTTGCTTCAAGGTATTTTCATTTTGAAATTAGTAATTACATGTATTGGGTTCAATTAATTTAAGTTCCATCACAAACAAAATAAACATGAACTTGCTTAATCTATTTAAATCCCGAACTTTGTAAATTTGTCTGGAGGCCATCATCAGTCTTTTCATGTACTAGTTAGTGTTTCTAATTATTTGCTCATAGCTAAATAACAGACTTTAAAAATAAAAGACATCAATAATATGACAATATTCCTTATTTGAGATAAGTTCCAACATGCAAGCAAACATTGAATTTAAAGATAGTATTCAATATAATAGAATACATTAAGGATTACCAATTTAGTCTGAGTCAACCATGTTTATCAAATAAAGTTCAAAGTCAGATTTACCCCACATTCCAGTTATAATGAAAATCTAAGTGAATTTTCAAAATTCAAAAGGTTCCAAATCAGAATATGGAAAAGCCACAGATGGCACAACTTGAGTACAATTTTTCTCTAAACAAATTCATTAATGGAATTCAACAAGGTGAAAAAGGAAACTTGACAACACTCAAAACGCAAAAAGTAACATTAACTCTCCAATAATAAGTAATAAACAAATCTTTCTATGAAAATCAAATACAGAAAGTTTAAATTCATCTTACCAATGCATGCCACGGTCTTCTTGCGCACACTAGCTTGATTAGAACTTAACTGAGAAAGCAAGGAACTTAATAAAAGTTCGTGGTCTGCTGCCATTAGATTTCCAAATTTATGAAGCACATCACATAAAATATCTAGAGATTCACATTTAATCTCAGAGCCCATTCCCTGTAGATGAGGAGTATATTACAACACGATGTCACTTAGAAAAACACTAAATAAGCAGTTCGTGATTAATAATTAAGTACAGGAGGAGGAGGACCAAACTAAACAACTTCATAAATAATCACTCCTGGGCCAGTGAGCGTGAGTAGACCCAAACCAAACCTCAAGGCTAAAATCAATGCTAAAAATAAATCTAATCCCCTTTGTCTCACAAGTCAATGAAGTCTTGGACAATGTAGACATAAAACCATTCAAACTTCTCTTTGAATAGCTGGTTTGAATAGTTGGTTCATAACACAGTTTCAGTGCTTTATGACCCAGTTGTCTAGAGCTCAATCCCTATCACTCCTATTCATCTATAGAAGATGAATCTCAAAGTTAAATACGTGGGCCAGTGCGTTGCCCACAGTTAAACCTCATACAATCCATCTTGCATGATAGAGTGGGATGGATAATTTCACCTAATAACTCATGCTTTCAAGATGGCAGATTTATGGATAGTGATATACAAGGGTAGTATAACAATAAATATGTAGATTAAAAATGAAAGACATTGAAATTTTTATATAATTCTCGTCATCTTGAACAGGTACATAACAGATGAGAAACCATGGAACACAGATTAAGTAATCTGCATATATGCACAATGAAGTTTAATGGTGGCATCAGCCTATGACAAAACCACAGCCCGATGCACTCAGCCTTGCATAGAGACCAAGCAAACCTACAGGACCTTTTGATTGAGCCACTATACAGATAATTTTAGATGATGTGGAAATGGATTATAAGTGCCAATACTGCATTTTACTTTTGCTAGACTCCTTTTGTTAACTAAAAGTGCGGATAGTCAATGATTGGCTATATACAGCACCCACAATACAATTACAGCTTTTAAGCAAAACTACGAACTTACAGGACCAGTGATTCCTTTTATCAATTGTGGCGTGAGGGTTTGGAGAATAGATTGTGCAAGAGACTGAGTAGAAACTTCAGCAACAACTGTCTTCAAAGCTATGCTAGCAATGTCACGATGCTGATCCTTCCCATTTAGCAATTTGTCACATAATTTACTGGTCATTTCCACCACCCTTACCTCACTCACCTTCCTCACTAACGGAGCAAGACTGCAATTTCAAACAAATTTGAACTAATAAATAAACTATAGCAACACTAATGCTTTATCATTTGTTATCTTCATGTGCCAAACTGAATGCACTAGAACATAAAACAAACACATACATACAAATCATTAGCAGCAATAACAAACGCTATGACTTGTTAAATTATGTGATGTAATTTCAATGTGCCCTATATTGCACGAGCAACAGTTCTGGTACTGAACTTTCAAAACCTTTAAAAACTTGTCATTAAAATATCCATGATTATCCTTTTAAACTCTAGAGCAATGAATGTCCCGCTCAACTTAACCATGAAAAACAAAAGAATACAAATATTTGAAATGTTGTGCATACATTACATATGAGGGGAAGTAAAAGAGTGAGCAAAGAGGAAATGCGTACCATTTGACAGCAAGTCCAGAAACATCTCCAGCTGCATCATCAAGCTGTTGTATGATGATGTTTGTCAATTTTACCTCCAGATCAGCATCGGCCTTAAACGTCGCTTTGCTCAACTCGTTCAGCAAATCAGATGTGGCCATGTATCTGTAATCTTTGTCCTTGCCAGTCATCTGCGCCAAGAAATCGGTCAGCATTCAACATAAACAGCTATAATGCATCAATACATGAACATCATAACATGTATATGCATACCTTTTCGAGTATGCCAGTCAAAGCTAAATTCGCCATGTTTCCGCAGTTTGAATAGAGTGAAATCTCGCTCAGCAATCTGAGAAGTGGCAAAGAAACATGGTTGATAAAAGAAGAAGAAAAAGAGATGTGAGAAAACCTAGATTGAGAGTGAGATGAGAAGTGAGTAGCAATGGAAAACCTTATTGTTTGGAATTGTAAAATTGTGGGAAGCTGAAATGGTAATGGCCAGAAGAAGCGGAGCCGAACCCTAGGAAGACAATGGATCAGAAATTGAAACCGATGCACTTCTTCTTCTTCTCTGCTCTTTTCTGATTGCAAGTGTCTCTTAGCTCCTCATGCCACAGCCTAAAAACTTTCACATCAAACCCTATTCACTTTCACTTATTTTCTATTTCCTACTGCATTTTATTATTGTTATTTTGTTTTTTTTTTTTATTATTAGGCTTGACTATCTTTTGAATTCATAATTAATCTCAAACTTTCTTGATAATATTTTTGTTATTTATTAAATTCTTCAAATTCATTTTCAGTCCAATATTTACAGTTAGGTAATATCGTTAACTTTATCATAACTTCTCTTGGATGTCGTTACGTAATATTCTGAAAAATCTAAAATAACTCCTCTAGAATGTCGTTACATAATATTATGAAAAATTTTAAAAAATTATGATGAGATCTTTCTCAAATATTTAATATATTTAAAAATAAAATAAATTTAATTAAAAATATAAAATTAAAGATAACACATATAAGAATGTAAAATTCTAAAAATATAAAATATGTAATTATAAAATTATGAAATAAAAATTAAAAAATAAAAAGATTATAAAATATAAAATTATAAAATATAAAATTATAAAATATATAAATATAAAATAGTTAAATATGTTTCTGGTCCCTCAATTATAAGTGAAAATTAAAATTAGTCTTTTTAAGAAATTTTCGACTAATTTAATCCCTCAATCTTAAAATTGCCATGAGATGTATATGAAACTTTAAATAAACTTAACAAACTTTGATTGAAAATACTAAATTCACACGGTTTTGAAGTTAGGGGACTAAATTGAAACAAAATTTTGAAGAAAAACTAGTTTCAACTTTCACTTAAAGTTGAGGGACCAAAAATATATTTAACCCAATATAAAATTATAAAATTAAAAAATTACAAAATTACAAAATTACAAAATTATCAATTTATCAAACTCTGTGAAATTATGAAAACACAAAAATTATGAAGGTATCAAATTATAAAACTATCAAATTGTAAATTTTATAATTTTGATTTTTTGTAATTTTATATTTTTAAATTTATATTTTTATAATTTATTATTTTTAATTTTATAATTTAAATTAAAGTTAAAAACAATTTCTGTTAATTATTTATTTATAATTTATAATGTAATTATTTATTTATTTTAAAAAAGTAACAATTATTTTTATATATTTTTTACAAAACTATTTTAACAACTATTTCTTATTCATTAACAATGCTTTTTATTTTCTCTTTTTATTCCATTTTGTTTTTAATAAATGTAATGTACTTTATATTCCTTAATATTTATTTTCTCGTCTTTATTTCGTTTATTCCACCTTTTATAACAAATATAAATTTATTTTATATATTAACTTAATATTATAACATAATTATTTAATAATTTAATATTATATATATTTAAAAAACACATACATATGTACAGACTCACGTGTATTTATGTTAGTAATCAATGTTGTGAATATATATATATATATATATATATATATATATATATATATATATATATATATTT
>Ga0099822_1002084_pt1 | contig 24461 bp, 8 predicted proteins | sample CowpeawhiteBW_FD_76839 | JGI IMG/M metagenome (GOLD analysis project Ga0099822, IMG submission 76839) | Root nodule microbial communities of legume samples collected from California USA - Cow pea white BW | ecosystem: Host-associated > Plants > Roots > Nodule | place: USA: California | collected... | reverse complement strand
TTATATTTTTTTTTTTTTATAAATAAATATAATTTTATATATATATATATATATATATATATATATATATATATATATATATATATATATTGTAAATCCAAATTTAAAAATTTTCTTATTTGACATTTATTTAAGTTAAAATTTATTTGCTAAAATAATGTTACAATTTATTTTAATTATAATGTTAATGGATTTTAAATTTGCAAATCTTTGGTAACAACCTTATATCAATTGAAAATCATGTTTATTTTTTATTTTTTTAAGTTAGTGAACTTTTTGAAAATACAACTACTCCTAAAAAAAAAAAATCTTTAACCATACTCTTCTAACTTTAGAAAGAATTAAGAGTAATTGTTGTATACATTTTTTTAACATTGATAATTAATTCATTTATGGTTTTACACTTTTATACAGTACCTATCTTATGTTGTAAGCTGTAAAAATTTGTACACATTATTAATAAAATAAGCAATTAACTTATTATATACTTTGTTTGGTTGCTTGCTATTAGATATAAGTGAAAATTTACACTAATTGCATAATCTATATTCTTCTCGATATTTCTTTTTTATTAAACTTTATTATAACATTTTCAGCCAAATTAAAAACAGTAATACTCCTTTGAATAATAATATATATACTTATATTAATTAATTATCTGTGTTAAATATATGCAACAAGAAAGACCTGAACTTATTTTTTGGTGGCGCGGGATCTTAGAAAATGCTTGAAATGGAAAAAGCAGTTTCCCGCGAATCTCAGTGGGGATGACACGTTGGCAATCCGTGTCTCACTCTCTCAACCAATCAGCGTAGTTTATCGGACCCTATATAATATCATTCCACTCACACCTTCTTCCATCTACACCTTCTGCCTCACTTCTCTTGCACACTTCAAATTGCAAATTCTAGGGTTAGGGTTTTCATTTCTAAGCATATTAGAAAATGAGTTCTACCGGTGGTTCAACCAAGGGTGGGAGGGGCAAGCCCAAGGCTTCCAAATCTGTTTCTCGATCACAGAAAGCCGGCCTTCAATTCCCTGTTGGAAGAATCGCTCGATTTCTCAAAGCTGGCAAATACGCAGAGCGTGTTGGTGCCGGCGCTCCAGTCTACCTCTCTGCAGTGCTTGAGTATCTCGCAGCCGAGGTTAGTTTCGTTTCTTGATTAGGTTTAGTTTTCAATTAGTTTTTGTTTTTCTTATAATCTGTTTGATATTGATTTAATTGTTGTCTTGGATGGGTTTGTTTATTGATTAAGTTTGTTAGGGTTTTGATTTACCTAAAATCTTGAATTTCTCTATATATTGTTTGTTGACGATCAGTTATTTGTATATTTACTTAGGTTTTGGAACTGGCTGGGAATGCTGCTAGGGACAACAAGAAGAATCGGATTGTTCCTAGGCATATTCAACTTGCTGTGAGGAATGATGAGGAACTGAGTAAGCTTTTGGGGTCTGTCACCATTGCCAATGGAGGTGTTTTGCCTAATATTCATCAAACTCTTCTTCCCAAGAAGGTTGGCAAGGGAAAGGGCGAAATTGGATCTGCTTCTCAAGAGTTTTAGGATTTTGATGGCTCTTTTTAGAAAATAGTTTTAATTTCATTCTGGTTGTAATATACTTGGTTTGGTTTATCTCTATATATTTTCCCTGAGAGGTTGAGTGTTTCTCAGTCCGATGAGCTAAATGGTGTATGTTCTTTTGGATTATATGAGAAATGAAAATTGGTGTTTTTGATCGTTTCGAATGAGCTATTATTGACATTTATATTGTGGATCCATCTGTTTGAAATGTAATGGCGTCATGCAATAGATTGCCCATATTGGTTTTGAATTTGGGAATATGGAATGATGATTATGGGAGTCTAGCCAAGTACCGGGGTTGCTTTGATTCTTAAGTAGAGTGAACCTTTTTAACTTTTTCGATTATGGATCTTTAACATGTTGACTGTTCAGTAAGGATTTATATGGTCTTATTTTTATTGATCCTCCCTTCCTTATTTGTTTTGTGAGGACAGTTGGCCCTATGTCTTTGTGGGAAAAGTGTTTATGCCGGTATTCATCGGTGTCATTCGATTCGAAGGCTGACATTTGTTTTTACTGGTTTTCATGTTTTTTATTGTCCTTTTGTTAATTGTCACGGAGTAATACAGTCATCATTTACTCGTCATTTATCGTTGTCTTTTGAAAATAAGCTTGAGTCAAATCCCAATGATTTCAACATGTTAAAGAGTATTTGTGTCCTTAGTGCTCGTGTGGTATTTATCTGCGGCATTGGGTAGTAGGCTGAAATTTGATCTCACTGGTTTTCTTGATCTAGTGTCCTCTTGTTAATTGTCACGGAATAATACTTTTACCATTTATAGTTTTCTTTTGAAAATAAGCTTACGTCACTAATGATTTCATCATGTTAACGAGTATTTGTGTCAGCGAGTTGCACCACTCATGACTGTTTCAGCTAGACTTTAGATTCTTCTGGTTCATCTGATAGGTCCAACAACGGAGGTTATGTATGAATACTAGTAGGGAACGTGCTAAGCGAAATTTCGTAGCATATTTCCATTTTTTAGACAGTGAAAGGATTTTTGCTTGATTTTAGAAGTCCTTTAGAAGAAATTATTTTGGAGGTCTTTCAATTGTACTCAATAGACGGGTGAATGAAGTATAAAATTGACAATAGCATCAAATTAATGGACTCTGAAGTGTATTTCGCAACCAAAAGGCAAGTGGGTCTAAATTGTTTTTTTGTTAAAAGGCGTCAACGTCATTATGTTGGAAACGGCGTCGTCATATGTCAATTCTAGAAAAGAAGACATTTTTCCTTGAAAATTTTAGCCATTAAATTTGGTTCTATCTTGTTTATTCGTTTGCATTCATGTTTAAGAAAATCTTGCAATTTATCCCAATTGTATAATAAACAGTAACCCTTGGTTAATGGAAAATTGTTTCTTGATTTTAAAATTGGTTATCTTGTATTTATGTGGTGAAGAGGGCATGCAATGAAAAATTGGAACACTGGCCCTCAAAAGTTGAGTCCGTCGAAAACATTCAAACACGCAGATACAGGTAATTTCATTTCACCCATCCTAATAATTTCGATGAAATGGTAGGTTTTGGTTTGATGCAGCGTGTGGGTGTGGTCTTGACACCGTGCCATGGACAACTCAAACCTAGAACTTGTGAATTTAGGGTAAGAATCCGATGTTCCTCCAACGTTTATGTGTCTAGAAAGAAAGTGCTGGAGAAAGTGGACGAGGAGCTAGCAAAGGGAGATGACAGAGCAGCACTGGCACTTGTGAAGGATTTGCAGGGTAAGCCTGGTGGGCTTCGATGTTTCGGTGCAGCCAGACAGGTTAGCCTTGTGTCCTCTTGCGTCTTCTCAATTTTCTATGCTTTTTGGATAATCTTTCTCTGTGCTTATTCTGCAGGTGCCTCAAAGGCTTTACACCTTGGATGAATTAAAGCTAAATGGAATTGAAACTTTGTCTCTTCTGTCGCCTGTGGACACGACTCTTGGTTCAATAGAAAGAAATCTTCAGATTGCTGCTATTCTAGGAGGTGGTGCTGCATGGAATGCCTTTGGAATTTCCCCACAACAAATCTTCTATATATCACTGGGGTTGCTATTTCTATGGACACTAGACGCGGTATATGCTATATCCATGTTTCAATTTGTCACATTGCCAATCACAGACCTTTTATTACTATTTTCTGTAACTATCAAGGATTGAAGGTTCATTGCATTGTTGAATTCTGGACCAAGTTTGTCTATCAATCTTCATTATATTTGTTTGTTGATTGCAAATTGAATTCCGTCGAATGCTGATCCAACTGATTGCTTCTGCAGGTATCTTTTGGTGGAGGTATTGGTGGCTTGGTTGTTGATACAATTGGTCACACTTTCAGTCAGAAATACCACAATAGGGTTATTCAAGTCAGATTCATGCCATTCTATTTTCGCACACTTACAAGTAACTTTATTTCAATTAACTTGCATAATCTTAGTGACCATTAAGTAACCATGGCAAAATTTAATTGTGCAGCATGAAGCTGGCCACTTTTTAATTGCTTATCTGATTGGAATACTTCCTAAGGGATATTCTATTTCTAGTTTGGATGCTCTGCAGAAGGAGGGATCTCTGAATATTCAAGCAGGCACAGCCTTTGTGGATTTTGAGTTTCAAGAAGAAGTAGGCTACTTTTTTTCCCCCTTATATTTAACGCAACCCTTTTCAACTCATCAAACTGCTTGATTATCCAGAAAATAACATCTATATTTAGTTGACAACTATATTTATTGATTGGTGGAGCTTTTCACTTCACGCAGGTTAATACAGGAAAAGTATCAGCTACAGTATGTTGCTATCTCACTGACTCCTAATTTTCACTGCTTACAAGGTTGCTTAAATAGATATTCTGCACGTTACAAAATTTTAGTAATGTGACACAGCCTTGGTTTTATGTTTAGACATTGAACAGATTTTCATGTATAGCATTGGCTGGGGTGTCTACGGAGTATCTTATATATGGATTTGCTGAAGGAGGTCTCGATGACATAAGAAAGGTTTATGCAATTTTTTACTTACTTTCTTAGTCATGACAACTAGAAAGCTTACACATAGCATTGCCATTACTAATTGTAATTTTGTTGAATGTAAATAGTTGGATTTACTGCTCAAGGGACTAGGCTTCACACAGAAGAAAGCAGATTCTCAAGTTAGATGGTCTTTGCTAAACACGGTCTTGCTCTTGAGGAGGCATGAAGCTGCTCGAGCTAAGGTTGCTGAGGCCTTGTCAATGGGAAAATCTGTAGGAACTTGCATTGACATTATAGAGAGTTCTATCGATGATTCAGATCTTTGATCGAAGCTTTTGATTATTCCCTTCTATATGTTGATTGATATTTGAACTCAACAATGTTTCAAATGTCACTCTGCTCAGTTGCAACTTGATCTCAGTGTCCTAACTGATAGTTGATGAGAATTGTACAATTTGATTCACTAGTTTTTTTTTGGTGTTATGGAGGACCACACTATTTAGGAGTAAACAAATGAATAAATTAACTCTACAAAGAAACAACATAACATACTATACTAATGTAGTGCACTCAGAAAAGAAATTCTGGTTTTACTCTTTTTTTACTGTGTAATACGAAAGTAAAAAGTAACATTTTTCCCAAAAGTTGAAGAAAACTTCTGGAATACACAATTCAACAGACATTCAACTTTTAAATTATACAATACAAAAATTATCTTTAACTTCTAAATTATATAATTTGAATGCCTTTTTAAGAAAAAAATATTTTTAAATTACATAATTTAAAAATCATTTTTAATTTTTTGATTGTATAAAAATAAATAAAAAATGATTTTTTTTTATATGGAAGTTATGGAAATGGACGAAGAAGCTTCTTGAATTGACTGGTCTGATCGGGTATAATTGGACCCATTACGGGTTTGGTCACGCTATCAGATTGAACTTTCAGTTAACTTGTGCTAAACAGACAATTATACTTGCCCGGTCAACACTTTTAGTTGTCATTTTCTAATTCGCTTCAACATTTGAAATCTATATATCAACTAAAAATATTTTAATAATACATTTTTATTATTATTATTTTTATTTATGGGATCACTAATTGTATTTAAAGTAAATTCTTTGTGTTTTATTGCGATCACTAGATTTTTTAATTACTATAATGAGATAATAATTCCAGCTTTAATATAGATGTTGTTGAATATCTTGATTATTTATAATAATCATTTAATATCTTGATTTTCTAATTGTATTTAAAGTAAATTATTTTTGTGATTTATTTCAATCACTAGATTTTCTAATTACTATAATTGATAATTAACCAATTAGAATATACTATGATTCAATATAAAAAATAAATAACCAATAAATATCAAAATATCAATTTGAAAACTAATTATTCATTCTATCTCATATTAAACAAATAGGGGAGAAATGAATCTTAGATTTAGGATAAAAATGGAATAAAACAAATTTATCTCAAATTTAGAAAAGTAAAGACATATTTAAATCATAATATTATTTGTAATATATTTTATACTATATAATTTATCAAAAAAAAATCATCCGTTGGATCTGGAAAGGGGTGTAAAAATGATGGAATGGGCACGGTCACAAGAGAAAGGAGTAATGGGCGTAGAGTGGTTGTTGGTGTGCCATGGTTTGGTCACTGCGGTGGTCGTTGTTTCTTTCCTCTGCGGTCGATGGCCAATCTTCGAAGGCACTTTCATCCAACGCATACACTATTTTCTCACTTTCGGCGCTTACGATTACTTTCTGTAACTATCTCTCTCTCAAATTCCTTTTTCGCTTCCTTCAATTTCAATTGCTTCATCTCTCACTCTCTCTTCTGCAGGCGTTTCGTTGGCGCAGTTTTCGGCCATAAGTGCATGGACGCGGTTCTTTCTGTCGAATATTACTGCTGCGATCGTCCCAATCCTCTTCTACAGGTACTGCTGTTATTTTCTATTTCGATTCATTTCTTCGATTCTGTTAGCGACGTAGTGAAATTCTTCGTCCTATTTCGACGCATGAATTTATCAGTCTTCTGCGTTGCGTTTTATGAATTGTGACCTACAACTAGCATGACAGTGGAATCCATAAGCAATTTCTCTAGTTTTTCATTGAATAAATTACTTCGCCTAATTCATTACGGAAATCGTTTTTTTTTTTTTATATATTATCTAGGTTACGATTTGCTCACTTCTGACGTGTGAATACTTCTTATTTGTGTCTTTTATGTGCAATACTTACTAAGAATGGGATGCAAATGCCTCCAGTTCGTGTATCCTTTTAGGATCATGGCGATATCCTTAGCTTGCACTGTCTTGAATGTCCTTATAGTTGACAATTTAAAAGTTCTAGTCCCTGTACGATAAAACTGCAAGTTCCGATTCTCATGTGGATACAAGATAATATTCGGACCATATTTTAACATCATTGAAAACTTTTCTAGCACGGATAAACTGCTACAGAATTTGTGAGGACCAGAACGTCTAATTTTCTCGTATAGGAATTAAGACATAAAATGGAGGCAATTATAGGAAATAAAAGAATAATTTAACTCTTTGCATATTATCCTAGGGATGACACCGTGGTTTTTCTTTTCTTTTCAGAAAGTCTCGACTGCATTTTTTATGTTCTCCATTGGTTTGAATATTAAACTTCTGTTTGTGCAGATCATATACATTGTGATAATAGGTGTTACCTATTATTTCGTTGCCAACTCTTGCTTTGCCTATATCCCCGGATACTATATAAGTGGAATTCACAGGTAGTGTAGTGCTGGGCCAATGTTGTACTCTTTTTTTACTTAATGGTTTCTTCAGCATTATTCTATCCTGAATTTTGTTAGACCTTATATTTTTGTTTAGGTACACAAGCTTATTGGCAGTTGCTGTTGGAATTATGCTCTTTCTTTTGACCAGCTTTTCTGATCCCGGGACCGTAAACGCTGAGAATGTTTCTCATTATATTTCTGCTTATCCCTATGATAATATTATATACTCAGAGAAAGAATGTTCCACTTGCAAAATTCAAAAGTGAGTTTGATAGTGTTGTTGAATTTTGTTGAAATGTTGGCTATGTCCATCTATAAAACTATCTTAATTTTTTTCTGCAGACCTGCTAGGTCTAAACACTGCAGCATTTGTGACCGGTGTGTTGCTCGATTTGATCATCACTGTGGATGGATGGTTAGTAATCTTTGAAACTCTCCTCTTGATAAGGTTGCTCGTGTGGTTCTCATTTAATATATATCATATGCTTTTTTGAAGATGTACTGAAGTTGTTTAACTCGCAGAACAATTGCATTGGGGAGAAAAACACACGGTATTTCATGGCATTTCTATTATGGTGAGTTCGCCATGTATTCTTACATAAGTATCATTTTTGTGTAGTCTAATCTAACTCCCTTAGCAAGAACCCAAGAATATACAATGCATTGAGAGACTAAGCAATTTTTTTTGAAGTTTCCTCTCCTTAAATAAAAATTAGAGGTTCACAAAAAATATTCCAAGTGGTACCTGTTGTCATTTGGTTGGTGTGGAAAATTGGCAATGTGGATAGTGATAAGTTATAGTTGCTTCTCATGGACTTGTGTGATATAATTATTCTTCTATTGTTTCTGTTCAAGTAATTGATGATTTTCTCCAATTATAAGCATAAAAACATAACTCACAAGTTTTAGTTAGCTTGCTATAAGAGAGAGCAATTGATTGAAGAACTAACTACAAACGAAGAAAGTTTAACAATATTCACAGCATTGTTGGGATCTAACTTCACTAATCTCCTTCTCATGACCAACCGTGATCATATAAGTTTTTTCTCTCACTATCCAATGTTGTAATAATTGATAAAAATCACCAATCATTAATCCCTTAAAATTTGGATCCTATGTTTATTTATCAATCATCAATTCTTCAACCATCAACTGAATAAACCTGCGTTGCAATATAGAACAATCAACGAGTTAAATCCTATTCCTAGAGTCACGATTCATTAAGTGATGTATTTTCAATCGAGATCAATAGATTAATTTCCAATCAATCCTAAGACAAGTTATGATCCAGAAACAAACGTGAAATACTATTACTGAAGTAGATGATATATATATCAAATAAGACTGAAATTGATTATATTTGATCCAACCAAAAAAAATAGCTACTGCCAGTATATTTTTGCACTTTGGATATAAATTTGTACATGCTTAAACATCCTTCCTATTCCTTTATTTTTGGATTTTCCCTTGGCTTTTCTTGCTGTTGTACTATAGGGCAGAAGGCTACCACCAATACCAAGTTCTATCCATTTCCTTAGCGTACAGAGTGATTGGGCGGCCCTACTGCATTCCAGTTTCTTTTATATCTTTTTTCATCTTTTCCCTCTCACTTTTCTTTCTCTTATTTTAGAAGATAATTTAACTTCACCGTTATTGTATCTGTACCACAGGTAGCCAAATCGTGTCACATTGTAGGATTCTAATCGTGAATTTACAATTCTAATAACTATGTTGTGTACCTATTTTCTGTTTGATAAATTTTATATGTATTCTGAAAAGAAAACTTCAGTTCCGACATGGTACTTAACTATTTCTTTACCAATTCACTCTTCCATTATTATCACTTTAGTCTTAAACTTTACAAACATTGTGAGTATGTGTTTTTTAATGTGCTATTTTGAAATCTTTTAAATGCTATTCAATCTTTTTCCTCCCTCCAATGAGATGTGTAGTATAGATAACTAGAAAATCTTAGTAATAATAGTTTTAGTCACTGATTTCAACTTTACCATGTATTTGCAATAGGTTATACATTCTTCATCTCTGCTTCTATTTGTAGTTGTGATTCTTTTACATCTTGTAGGCATTTCCTTATATGCTTGTATGGAACAGTTGCCATTGGCTTGATTCTTGCTGGAAGACTAAGGGAATTAAGAGTTGTTGATATTCTAACTGGTAATATATATTTTCAACTAATATCCATCTTCGGATTAGGTTTTTTCTTTTTACTAACTTTGATACTTTTCTATCCTTGCCATAACCAAGCAGTTTATTATGGAATAGAAAATTCTTTTCTGGATTTAGCTCCTAATGTTGTGCAGGTGAGGGATTTGTTTTGTCTGTACATGCTGATTATGTTTTCTATTTTTATTCCCTGTTTTCCATTAAAGTGGTTTGTGATATTTTGTTATCATACAGTGGTTGTTGGGTTCTTACAACACTCAGATACTTCTTATGGTGTTCCTTGCAATCATTGGGATGCTGTTAGCTGGTTTCTTTGGTTACCATGCAAAGCTTTGCATTACCAATACTACCACTAATGAGGTACCTTCTACCTAACCTTCAAATGTATTTAGTAATATGTAGTATAAGGAGCCAGGTCGTGTCAATAATTCCTTATCTTTTTTTTTTCTTATTTGATAATAAAAATTATAGGGATGGATCAGAATGCTATGCATTTAAATAGTTGAATTAGAGATGTAGAGTATGGTATGGATTTCTTGTGTCCGTTCCCATTAAGTTAGAAGAAAATGCGGTACATATTACCTAATTTGAAGTTTGCATGATCGCTGGATAGTTGAATTTCACCTTAGAGTTCTTGCTGGTTTGAGAATGCAGAATTGTTCGAGTAAAATTGCTCTATATTGTTTATCACTGTTCAATTTTTGCGTCCTATTTTTAGCCAGAAAACTGCATGTTTATGAGATGCTAATGGCCCCCTAATGCTCAATGAAACTAAAGGTTTCTATGTGGATCACAGACTTTTAAGTGGCAAGACTACATTGAGTGGCAGAGGAAGCTAAGAGAAGCAAAGGTGAGCGCAGAAGCCCTAAAGCAAAGTATCGATGGAATTAGCAGTGAAAAACAGCCCTCATCTAGCAAATGGAGAGCCTTCTTTAGAAAATCACCTCTAGAAGATGTGGTAGTTGTTAAGAATAATGTTTACGATAAAGGTTTCTTCCACAATATTCAGGAGGTTATTTCCCCTTTCTCTGCAAGGTGGTCCTTTACACAAAACAAATTGAAGTCCAGATGAGTATGATCCTAACTAACGTGTTTTCGTTTCAAGAGCTTTGTGGGCTAGTTGCACATAAATTGAGTGGATAGTATGTCTATGCATTTATTTAGATTACCCAATAAATATTTTGAAAACCAGAAATATGATATTATGTATTAGAGTTCTAGAGTAGGTGTAGAGTGAATTGATTGGTTGTACTTGATAACCCTCCGTGTCTGCTTTTTTTGGTTGTGATGTACTATTTGTTTCTAGTAAAAGCAGAAAGATATCTGTAATCACTGCACTTATTTTTAATTTTTTGTCCAGCGGCTCTTTGTTAAATTATTTTGCCTGTAAAACTCATCGATGGCACTGTGTAGCGCACAGTTTGGCTATATTACTGCCACTATATTACTGCCAAAAGTGGACGATATCCAAACTAAAGCTTTTTTTTTTTCTGCGAACCGGTTGAAAACCTGTTTTAAATTCAATAACTGGCTTTTAAAAAGTTATAGTGTATTTGATCTTTACTTGATCATAAACAATTTCTAATATTAGCGGTTTTAAAACATACAATAAAATAGATCCTAATTTCAATTCTTTTACTATCAGTTGTAGGCATCAATAAAATGGGTTCTGTAAGCCTGAAAACAGAACCATCGGCAGTAGAAAGTAGAGAAGGAATCTGGCTGAGATTCCCCATTACAGTATGAATAAGTGTCAAATATCTTTTTAATCTAATAAAAATTCATTAATTAGAAAATATTTTTTTATTAAAAATAATTATAGCGATAAATAATTTGATAACTTTTTATTATTAAAAAATGTTATTATAAATGATATAATGGCAAAATAGTTTTATTTTTTCATAAAATAATTAAATTTAGAATCATGGTTATTTTAAGGGTAAAAATAGAAATTAAATTATTTTAATTTAAAATAACGGTTAGTGACATGGTAAAAATGAAAGAAAAATATGTTCATCAAAATTGGTTCGTGTTTATAAATGAATCAAATGATTTGGGTAACATTCAAATTGAGTATTAAATAAAACGTTTGCGAACACTAATTATTCATTAAATGTTGTTTATATATAAAATAGATATTAAATGATTATTGTAATTAGGCTATGAAGTCTGCTTTTGCGGTTAGAGTATGAAGTTTTATATTTTTGATATAGTTGATACGAAGTAAACATCTTGTACTAAAAGTGAAGTCATTTAGAAGATAATGTTTATATTAAGGGGTGAACTTATAAAAGCCCATGTTGTAACCATGGTTGATCCATATAAAAATGAGCACTCCTTTCTGAGGCTGTTTTGAAGATGGCCAATTACTATAATCTTAATCATTTGAAGTATGTCAACAATAATATCTCTCAGTTTAGGATATTTCTATTCTCGTCTACTGTCCAAAATTCTCATAATGTGTTGTTCTTCAGTTCAATTCTGTTTATGATCCGCTTCATTTTTTCTTTTCTATGGAAAAGGTTCCAGTTATGCTATCAGATCGTCTTCCTTGGTAATTATTTATTGTACATATTATTATCTTTCATATCCCTATTAGTTTTAACTCATTAAAGAAGTTACAGTGATGATAAACAATTTCTAATATTAGTGGATTTAAAACATATACAGGAAAATTAATCTATGACTCTCATTTTTTTATTCTTATTCTTTACTTTCTGACATGTAAAATGAGTCATTTATTTAAGAAAAAAATACTGATACATTAATCAATGACTCACCAAATGTCATCGTGAAGTAAATTGTGAGAGTAAAAAAATATATGCTATAGTATGATTGTCTTACAATAAAATAGATCCTAATTTTAATTTTTGTACTATCATAGGCATCAATAAAAATGGGTGTAAGCCTCTGAAACCAGAACCGTCCGCAATAGAAGGTAGAGAGGGAATCTGGCCGAGATTCTCATTACAGTATGAAAGTGATGCCATAAGGTTGGAGGATATATTTTATTATTGATACTAAGATACCATTTTCTTCAAAATTCTATAGCATGGCGGAAGTCGATACCTGTGGCTGAGGCTTGATATCCCTGCTTTGCATAAAAGACAAAAATTGATCAGGTAGCTCTTCCAGAAGAGCTTGCACCACTGATATCTGCCCACCTGCCAAAAGCTCATAAGTTTTTAGTTTTACATATCATTACTTAAAAGAGAAACCAAAAAGGTTCAGAAGCAACTGCTACTTACTCTCAACTTCTCTCATGGGGACAAATTGCACTATATCTCGTGTAGCTACACGACCCGTTGAACTCACTAACCCACGTCCATTATCAGCATCCAGTACCTGAAACCCAACAACTAAATATATTATATCTAACAATAAAACATTGTTTTGTTGTAGTAAATATTTAATGGCCAAGGGCGAAGAGTGAACCTCCATGCTTGCGAAATCAGCATTTCCAACTCCAACTATGAGAACCGATAAGGGAAGGTCAGATGCTTTAACTAGAGCGTTCGTTGTTTCTTGCAGATCCGTAACAACTCCATCCTACAAGAAGATCAACACTTAATTAGTTATTCATATATCATAATCATACCATAACAAAACATAGTTATCAATTCATCATCATCATCTTACTGTTATAATAAGCAATACGTAATACTTGGTGTTGTACTGTGATGAAAGGGACTGCGCAGCCATTTGAGCTGCCATGTTGATAACTGGGCCAAATAAAGTGGGTCCTGAAAGAGCGATACTGCGTAAAGCATTGGCATAAGCATCCATTACGCCTTCGACTCCTACAACCTAAACTCACAGGAAAACTAACTTTTATATGTTAAATTGATTGAACACCATTTAGATAATTGCTATCGTCGGGATAAAATAAATACTGCAAATAATAAAAAACAATTTCTGACCTCCGAGCCACCTGGGTTGCCATTTAGATTAAAACAATGGGATACGGTACCACCCGGCATCTTCCCTCCAAAGCCCCAAGCAGGAAACCGCCTATCAGAATCATAAACCTGAATGACCTCTCCAACCTCTATTATAGCCTAAAAACAAATACTATGTCGATTAGTCAAATCAATAATTCAGGTAATGCTACCCCTTTATTGAAGTTCGTCAATACCATATACAAGGAAGTAAAAACATACAGTGTCTTGATTTTGTTCAGAATATATTATCGCAAACTGTAGAACCTTGAGTGTGATCGATTTCACAAGTAAATGATTGAAAAGTTCAGAATCATTCATTGGAAAGTAGAAGAGATCAAGCTTACCTTTTGGTATGGATTTAACCGACCATATGCATCAATGTAATGCAAAGAATCCGAATGTTGAGGATTTCCATTTGAAGCTGGACAAATTTTGAGGGACTCAGCAAAATACAATTATGAAATTCACAATCACCCGTTGCTAGAATAGAAGAACAATTGTTACTTACCAGTGAAATCTACAGCAACCATGAAGTTCAGTTCAAAACCATTAGATACGTAATCAATAAAACTAAACTGTTCTTTTTCACAATATTGATCCACAAATAGTTGACCTTTTAGAACCTATGTTGAACAAATTGTAAAAATTGAAGTTAAGCAAAAGGAGTAGAGAAAAAAAAAACATAATTTTATTGCATGGATCAGTAAACACCTTCTCTTGCCTGTCTCGTGTGGATGGAATGACAAAATTTGCGCCTGTTTTCTCCCTGTATAACTTTTCCAGTTCTGTTACTGACTTCTGCATTTTACTGGTTGCATTAAGTTTTGATATCAATATATTTTGCATCCATGACCCTAGAAAAAAAAAAATAGGCACAACAAAAATATAAAAAATGTACTATAATATACACAATAGTACCCAATAAGCACATGATCGCCACTGCTATTGAAATCGAAACACTCTATCAATAATGGATTATCCTGTAATTTTAACGTGAGAAAGAAAGTTAAAAATAATATTTAGAGTATAAAAGAGTGTTTATAAATTTGTTTCTGTAATTTAATTAATAACGATTTTTTTTTCTTTTTTCTCTATATTTCTCCCCTTATACAACATTTAAAGAAAACTTATCCCATACCCAAAATCAATGATTTGTAACATCAAATGTTAAGCCCAAATATGGTAGGCTTACTTTACTTCCAAACTTGTGACCACCAAGACAAATTGGTCTCCATTTTGGATTTAAATTGTCGTTGATAACTTCAGTCTTGCAGATAGGAATATAACCACCACTCTCGACCATTCTTGATATTCTTAGAAAAGGGTCCTACAAGAAAAACATATATGAGAGATTATCAAGTGCTAAACAAACAAAACAAATAAAGATCCACTCAATTAAATAAGAGAACATGAATAATAAAAATGTAGATGGGATGTAGAATAAGTACACTTTTGGAAAAAACATCCTTGTTGTCCAAGCGAGAACAACGAAGGACCATCTCAACTACACTCCTCGAAGCAACAGTCTCCTCAGCATGAACCGTAATTGCTCCTAGGTTTCTTAAACCACCATTCCCGCTTTTGTTTTGGAGCCTTAATGTTAACCTCCTACTTTGTTTAGTCACAATCTGCCTCGCACAAACACAGTTTACACCAGCGTCAGTGTACACAATCTCATTTCTCAATGCAACAGTATTAACTGTTAAGTTGCTTACACGGGTGGCATGTAATTATTTCATTTTTCCTTTTAGTAAAAAACTCTACTAAATTTTGTTTGGAAACATAACTAGTTAATTTAACTGACGGGATTTATATTCAAAACTGACACTTCTTAAATAAAATATAAAAAAAACATATTATGTTTTGCCTCTTATTTTAAAATTTTCTTTACATCTCTATTTTTTTTTCCAACTAAATACACTATGAAATGAAATGTATAATTTTATCAGAATTCACAGTTTATAAAAATCTCCCCGTATAAAGCGTGAACTTGTTTACAAAAAAATGAGAATTTAATAATATATTATGCCGCCAAAAGAAGCATGTTTGTCCTTAACGATTTGAAATGAAAAGAATGGTGCTGACCTCTGATAATGTGCAATTGGCCATTCCAAGAAATTCTTGATCTCGCAATTTTAGTGTCTGCAACAGAACAACAAACGAAACTTTCTCTTGGTTTTCACATATAAACTTCATAAGTCATAAGTCATAACAATTCACTAGTTAGGCTAGAGAAAGTAAGAACATAAATTTGGAATGCATAAAGCTTGTATCTGTACATTCTATGTCTAACTTCATTTTACTTCACACCACATTAATAAGTTGACATCCCCTTCCCCTCTCATGCATTTTAATATAGGATTCTACCATGACTTAAACTTTATATAAAGTAGAAAGGAGATGAACAGGTCGAATCTTCAAATTTAACCAACGCTAGTACTCCTTTTAGCTAAATAACTTATTTAATATTTATTCATATATAAGTATTTGTCTAAATTATTATATAATTGAAAATAAATAAGATAAAATTATTTTCTTACAAGGTACTAAACTGTTTTAGTGACCTCTTTAAAAGAGAGCCTAATAAAACAAATTAAAAACAACCTACAGGCATATCACAGATAATTTTTGTAAATCCTCTAAAACACTTATAAATGTTTAAATTCCTGGTCACGAAAAATGGTGTGTTGAAAGTAGTTGGCTTTTTGCAATTTACATTCTAAAATTTTCATTTTGTAAAACACTGAATAGTAATTGATAGATTTACAATTTACAAATTATAACATACAAAATTTAAAAAATAACTTCGAAGGCTTTTAGTTGTATATTCAACTTAGTCCTTGTCTGTGGCCAATTATACGTTAACTTGCCTATTCATAACTAATTATAAAGGGGTTTAATTTAAGAGGGCAGAGTAATTATGTTTACAAACCTTAGCAGGAACGCCATGATATTTTGTGTCGATATCATACATATGAAATCTGGAAGAAAAATACAATGAAAGGGAATTATAAGTCATCATTGCAATACATTAATTGTTGGTGCAAAGACAGATATGAAGAATAGCTTACTCAAGTGGTTGCACAATTTCGAATTGAAATGCAACACTGATTTTCTCTATCCACTCTGGATTCAAACAATTCATAATTACTTCAGTGCGACCTAGTTCTTCCAATTGACCATCTCTTTTCTTTGCAAATACCACAACCATGGGATCACTCTGAAATAAAAAAAAAAACCAAAGCTCTAAATTATACTCAAAAAGGCCTATTTTGAACAATGTACAAGTTACTTGGTATTCGCACCTAGGCTGCCACCGTCAAATATTTTTCAGTTTACAAATATAAAGTCGTTAATCAAGACAATAACAGGAATTTGAGGAGGAACAAAGACACGACGAACAATATTTTACATTCTAGTTTGTAAACAAAATAACTTCAAATCATGGCATGATTAGCGTAATTTGATTGTTCAGAACTGTTATCAATTTGCATATCATAACAAGCTGCAATGATATAGATTAAGGCAAATGGAAAAGTATTTCACAAAGAAAAAGAAAACCAAGTCACACATAAATAAGCATGAAACATTGACAAATTTTATAGTCCATTTTGCACCGTTATCTAAAAGAAAATATACCTTTGAGGTAATGTCCCGATCAAGTAAGTTGGAAGCTGAAAGAGATAACTGCAGAAAATTAATATTACAGTGAGACTATAAACATTTGTCCAGTGTTCCAATAATAATAACAAACAGCATATTTAAAGAACCAAAAGAAAAAGAACTGCAAATAAATTAGAGAACAAACAATCGTAAAATAATTAAACATGCTTTATCATGTAAGAAAAAAAATTATAAAAGAACATTATTCATTTTGGTGGACGGGTTTAGTCAGAGGTATCAAGGTGGTTAATTGGTCTAGAGCTTATGTTTAACAACCTCTTAAAGAAAACTAAATTCTGACCCCATGAAATGTGTTGGTTTCTTTGGAGGAAATTCATCATTACTGAAATATAAATAATTTCAAATGAATAACATCAATTTGAACTCAAAATGGTAATGAATTTGAGGAAACTTTCTTCTTAAATATTCTTCTTCTATTTTTTTTATATTCATCGTGAGACTACATTTGAGCCACTTTCACATTGGTGTCCACTTTCTCAAGGATTTTTCTTTTTCATGAATATATATCAAGATGAGATTTTGTACTAAGGAAGTCGAGTCATAAATAAACCCATATTTGTTATTCTTTTCTTCTTGTATATATTTTTTTTTCTCATTTTTATAAGACTTTTAATTCATTTTATGTTGTTTCGAGAAGAGATTTTGTACCAAAAAATCATGAGCGAACTTATATAACCCACTAGTGTAAATGCATTTACATCACTAATCTAACATATGACTACAACCTGATGTAAACAATGTAGGGTAGTAAATGTCATAATTTTGATAATGTCCGACACATCTAATGTGATAATGAACAGAGAATAATATCATCTTAAACTCAATTTCGAGACAATAAATTTTTTGGATACAAACTAAAATATATAAAATTTGAATAATTTTTAATAAATATTTGACAAATGATGAGATATTTGAAATTTTAAATCCAATAACTGCTCCTATTTTTGAATTTCAGTTGGAATTCTAAATTATAATAATCTAAGCAAATTACTTCGATTTGAATATTTTTCAATGTAATTTCAAACTTATAAGGGCCATAATCACTCTTCATCTCGTTTAAAGATGTTCATGAAAGATATAAAAAAACCAAATTAAATTTTTTATCATTGTTTCTTGAATTCATAGGTAGAATGAAAATAAATGATGAAAAATAAAAGTATGTAAAATATGAAGTAAAAATTAAAAGTTTTGTTTAAGAAAAAAAAAACGATAACTAAAAAAAATATAAAGTAAAAAATACAGGTAGCATTTAACATATTGTTTCTTTATTTCCATCACTGATATTTCCACTCTCCCCTGTCTTATTTCCTTCCAACTAAATAAAACCTTCATTTTCCTCCCACCCTCTAGACCCTAAAATCCACACATATATACATACATTCCTCTAATTTTTTTTTTCTCTTGTTTAAGACCGTTGCATTAATCTCGTTGTCCATATTTCGTCATTTGTTTTGAAAAATGTTTTTGATTTAATTATTAATATAATTATGTATACTTCAACCATTAAAAAACTTATATGCTATACAGATTAAATTATATATACAAAGTTATTTTAAAGTATCATTCAAACTTTAAAAACATGTCAACCGTGTCAAATTTGATGCGGATTCATTGACATTTTGAAGAAAAAAATTCAAAACATAGAAATGAACTAAAATCACGTGATTTTTCACGCCTAAAAACATTCTTGAATCGGCTCACATAAAATTGTTACTCATGTTTTAATGTTTTTAAATGTTACTTTCTGCATTTTACCATCAAAATAAGTTATTTTTACTTTTAATCTATATAGTTATATAATTTTTTATATAAATATAATATTATAAAATTTCTTTCAGATAATTATAAATAATATCGTATGATGTAATAATTTATTATTAATTTTATTATATATTACAATCAATTATTATATAATGAGATATTATGTTATAATATTTTAAAGATGTAAAAACTCTTATATGAAATAAATTTTTATATCATAATATATTATTGATAAATATTTGAAAATATTTTATAATACTTTTTATTTTATATATATATTTTTATATATATATATATATATATATATATATATATATATATATATATATATATATATATACACGAAAAGTGATATGAAATCAGTATGATAAACTTAATGGTAGATACCAAAATCTAAAAAAAAAAAAAAATAAAGTAATCATAATTAGTGACAAAATATAAACTTGAACTAAATATAGTAAAACAAGTGCCAAAATATAGACCGTAGCAATAATTCAAAAGTCTAAAAATAATGAAAGCACGATTACTTTTACATGAGTCAATAAATCCAATTAATCCAGATATGATATTGTTGGCTTGAGTAAAGAAAATACTTTTCCAAAAGTCAATGAATCCAATTACTCCAGATATAATATTGTTGGCTTGAGTAAAGAAAAAATTATTTTCACTTGATGATCGATAAAAAATTGTTCAATCATTTTGATTCATATATTAATTTAACTTACAAAAATAGTCTAATATTTTTATTAGTCAGTATACATTTTTATAACATGAAACATTAATTAACTGTAAACTAGAGACCTTCTTTGCTTATTAAGGGTGTTGATATATACAGGTTAAGCAAGATGTTTAACATAGCTTATATAAAACATCATAGTTAAAAATCTTATGTTTAAAATGAAAAATAAAATTGAGAAATATATATATATATATATATATATAGTAAATTTTATCATTTAAATTATTCAATTATAATTTTATACGATGATTATATATATCCTACGTGATTAAATAATTCACATGGTAATAATATATATATTTAGTGGATTTTTATTTATATACTACATACCAAATAATTTTATATTAATATAATATTTTGAATTTAACGGTTAGTTTTTGAAGAAAAAAAATATTGAAATACATACTTTACATTGTAACATTTAATAGAAGTTATATTATTGTAATTTGATATATTTTCATATATATATATATATATATATATAATATTATTTTTTTTTTCCTAAATATTATTAGCATGTATATTTTTTTATTGACCAAAATTATAATTAAATTTATATATAATTAAAAATGAGATAAATTTACTATACTTATAATATTTTTACTTATTTTTATTTTCATGCTTGGCTATGTTAAATTTTAAGATGATCGATATATTTATTTTCTCCCATTTTAATAAATAGTATTTATTTATTTATTATCTTTCTTTTTTAAATTTTCTCTCCTTTATCCCTTTGTTTTACTATGAATCTTGTCGCTGTTTTCCGGTTCAATCCGTTTGGTTTGACTGGATGATATATATACAGTAAAACTGGAGCTAACTTGTTCGCAGGCAAAAGCGTGAAGCATACAACAAGTATAATATAACTAATAATTAACACAAATTAAGAGAAAAAAAATTATCCGAAATTTCTCTACATTTCTTTTTTCTGAAAACAAGGTGAACCGTGAACAGGAACAGATCATAACAGTATGCGAAAGAACTGAAGAAAAAAATTGCAGTGAGAGTGAATAGATTGAACGATAGAAAAGAAGTTGAGAAGAAATACCTCAACTCGCGTGAACAACTGCTGAAAGCCTTGAGTCTTGTAAAAGAAATCAACGGCGTCGTTTTGCGGTTCAACGCCGGTGGCTGCTTCACGTATCCCTCCCACCGCTTGCTTCCCTCCTTTCATATCCGAAAAACACCCTCCCATCTTTTCTCTCTGCAAAACGGTTTCTAATTTTTATACTCTAATGAAACAGTGAGTGAATGGATTAGGGTTTCTGTGATTTTATAGTGCTTATTTGTTTATTCGTGTTAATAATAAATAATAATAATAACGCTTTGTCCAAACATGGCTACGTTTGAGCTTCACAGAGAGAGCAGCGCGTTCGTTACCTTTTATAGCTTGTGACAGAAACGCGTCGTTCCATTCGTATTCTAATCCGTTTCGGTGAACTTTCACTTCAAGGGAGACATGTTAGAGAGAAAACGTGTAATAAGAGTGATAATTGATATTTTATGTTAACAAGCATTTAAAGAACTTGCAGAAGAAGCAAGGGTCATTCATTGATGTAAAACCTAATTTAATTTATTTTTCTATGAAAGAAGAAAAGTCATTCTTACTCATTTCTGGTGTGTTTTCCATGTATAAGCATAGACTCGGATAGATTCCTCCAGTGTTTAATTTTAAATCTACTATATATATTTAATAATATTTTCACTTGTTTATTTTATGTAGTGAATATTTGTATTTTTTTTTATATGCTTTCGTCAGGTAAAAATATTTTAATTTTTTGTTTATTGTTCTTGTAAAAGTTTTTCAATTAACAAAATACGAACTACACTTTTAATTTTACATATTTCTTTTTAAATATCTTGTTTTAGAAAGTCTTGAACTCTCTTGTGTGACGTGTAACTGCTGAAAAATAATTGCACCTGAGAAATAGTGCCCGAAATCGAAGTGAAAGCTTTGTACACACCCCTTCAAACGGGCATACATGTCTGAATCATGACTTTGTTCATCATAATAATTCAATATATATATATATATATATATATATATATATATATATAGTGGGAATCAACAGCTATAGCGATGGAACAATTTATTTAAAAATAATATGTTTATTATGGATGGAAGAATTTCTTTAGAAAATAATGTATATTGTTATCATATAATATTCTACATTTTTTTATATCAATGTGAGCTTATTATTTAATAGTAGAATCAATATATAAATTTAGAATGTGTAAAAAAAATAAAAAGCTAATATATTCAATTACAAAATTAGAAAATTGAAGGAATGAAGTGCTACGTGTACCAGTCAAGTGATAGAATCACTAATTAAAAAAACACGTATAATATGTAGTCATATACAAAAATTATGCGCATTTTTTGTGTTTTAATTTTTGAAAAATAGGAAAAAATATATTATGATGTTAATAAATATTCAAAGTTTATAACTATATTATTGAAAAATATATTATGTCAAAATATACAAAAAAAAAGAAAATAATCATGTTTTAAATCATTTAGAATATATTTATGGTTTACCGGAAAAAACTTTGATCCACATTAACACTAATGTTGTGTTTGTTTGAAGGGATGTTTCTTTCTGAGGAATGACAAAGATGGATTAGGAGGTGAGATGCCTGTTAATTTAAGTGATGTAAGAGGGGTTGATTTTCAATTCCACGTACATGGAGTTGATTTGAAGTAATATGTTACGTAAATATCATTTTACTCTCAAATAAAGCCTAATTTCTTAACATACATGCACGTGGTTGATAGTTTGAAGATGCAGAGAAGAAAATAATTAAATCATGCAACTTGTGGTTGATGGAAAAGGGTTCCAATGAGGTGGAACCAATCCACAACAAAGTCAAGTGAAGAGGGATCTGATCCCATGACCTTGAAACCAATCCACTCAGAGTATAGTAGAGAGACCAAATTCCCACTTCTACAAAACCGATCCATTTAAGCTTTTGATAATGGATATAATCACACTTATGCTAGAACCGATCCATACACTCCTATTTTATGGATTCGGGTTTTGGACATTGATGAAGAAAATTTTAGTAATTTTAATTATATATCTATCTATTAAAATATTTTTTTAATCTATCACGTCAATCAAATCTTTTACAAATTCTCATAAATTTTACTTTCAAATTCACTTATTGTCAACTTTAAATCCTTTAAAAAGACAACACACACTTCTCTCTTCTTCAAACCCATCCACTAAAGTAAACACACACTAAAACTAAATTGAAATAATTTATCCAAATCTCACAAATTAAAAGCGGCTTAATTCATATTATAGTTTTCGAAGATAATATCCGTACAAAAACGATATTAGATTTTGTGCGAGTATAAAAGAAACTTTATGATTATTCTAATACAGTTATTTGATAAAAATAAGTTGAGGATAAGTTACGTGGTAAGTATATATACAAATGTATGATATAGACAATTTAATCAGCAACGGAAAATCTACGAAATGTCGAATGAATACAGAAGAAGAATAACAAGTAAATCACCCAAGATACATTTTCTTTGAATTAACGATTCCCATCAACAACAAAAAACTTTACACTGACATACCTGAGATTTTTCATGCTTCTATTTACAATTAAATTTCAACAAAAACGAATAAATCAAATTTGAAAAAATTCAAACTAATTTACCTATTTGAATTATTGCCATTAAAATTAAACCGGTTTCGTGAGCAACCATGGAAATAAAAACAAATTGCTTGTGGGTGGTCTGCAATGGTAAAATCTATTGCATAGTGGATGTGGAAGCTTGAGGGAAGTTAGAAGCGCGTGGCTGAGGCTTGACGTCTCTGCTTCGCATGAAAGACAAAAATTGTTCAGGTAGTTCTTCCAAAAGAGCTTGCACAACAGATACTTGTCCACCTGTTAAAATACACATGAAAGAGACTTCATTTAAATGAAATGAGTCAAAATAAACCAGATCTAGAACGAGAGAAGTTGTAGGAGTAAACTTTTTGTTTGATATATTGTGTTTATTGTCTTCTCAAAAGGCAAATTGAGAAGCAACTGGTACTTACTCTGTACTTCCCTCATAGAGACAAATTGTACTATATCTCGTGTAGCTAAACGACCAGTGGAACTCTCTAATCGACGCCCATTATCAGCATCCAGCACCTGCAAACAAACAAGTGTATCTATTCATTTCTCTGTACCAGCAAAGCATTGCCATGCTACTGAATAATTAAAAGGGTCTAAGGAAAACACTTGGACGAGGATTAGTTTAGTAGTAAACCTCCATGCTTGTGAAGTCAGCATTTCCAACTCCAACTATGAGAATAGATAGGGGAAGATCAGATGCTTTAACGAGAGCGTTTATTGTTTCTTGAAGATCAGTGACAACTCCATCCTGTGAGAAGATGAATCACTTGATTGATTTTTCATTATCATCAAATAGAAAACAGCATCACCAATTCATTATATTATCTTATTACCGTGATGATAAGCAATACATAGTACATGGTGTGGTTGTGTGATGTGAGGGATTGCCCAGCTATTTGGGCTGCCATGTTGATAACTGGACCGAATAAAGTGGGTCCTGACAGAGTGACACTGCGCAAAGCACTGCCATAAGCATTCATTATGCCTTCAACTCCTGCAACCTAATCACAAAGGAAGGCTATGTTAAACTGATAGAACACCAACAATGCAATTGCTGTGGCAGGGACATAAAATACAGCAAATAATAACAATCTTTTTTCCTAAAAATAAAAAAAAAAAAAAAAAAAAAAAAGAATTTTTAACCCCACAACCAACAACAAAACCAAAAAAAATAAAAAAAAAAAAAAAAAAAAAACAAAATA
>Ga0099822_1002081_pt1 | contig 24467 bp, 10 predicted proteins | sample CowpeawhiteBW_FD_76839 | JGI IMG/M metagenome (GOLD analysis project Ga0099822, IMG submission 76839) | Root nodule microbial communities of legume samples collected from California USA - Cow pea white BW | ecosystem: Host-associated > Plants > Roots > Nodule | place: USA: California | collected... | reverse complement strand
TACGAGTACACAGAGGACCCTTCTTTCGTGGAGATGGCGGAGCTCGGCTGGTCAGGCATATTTCGAGCGATAGATATATATATATATATATATATATATATATATATATATATATATATATATATATATATATATATATATCCATGATAGATTATGGATGCTAGAATTACTTCAATAACATAATACACAAGAAATACTTAAAGTTCATAAAGCATTCTTTATGAACAAAGTGCCATAGCACCCAACATTGAATTTTCTGCCTAGTGGCACTCTTTAACGCTCAACGTCATTCCATCAACGCCCATTGTTGAGACCCCTAGAGCTTTCTATGAAAGGACTGACCTGCGTTACCTGTAGCAGTTACCTCCACGACCTACTAGAGCTCACTGTTAAGTGATCGTCCAATGGCCACAGGCAGCACCTAGTGCCAGACACCCTTTATGCCCTTGACTTGGAGTGTGCCTAACAGAACAAGAGTGGCGCCTAGTGCCAAAGCTCTAAAGCTCTTTACTAGATTGGCAACTAGCAATTCTCAGCGACATCCAATGCTATTAAAGTTAGCACATTTCCTTCCATTTGTGATTGAAATGGTCCAATGACTTATCTAAGTGCTTTACCTTTTTCTAATTTACTTCAAGAAACAATCTTTGATTTTCAAGCATCTTTGATAGCATTAGTAAACCAATTTGATCACTCTCATACCACAAGTTTATAATACCAACATACCAATCCAATCACAAAATAACATATATCAACAATGTGAATACTTTCTACCAATTCAACTACAATAATGTCCAATACATAAAAATCACAGTTCATACGATTTCATCAAATCATCTACTTTCTTCGGCTACATTTCAAACACCTACATATTAGAATGCACCAAAATATAAAAATCATATGTTTCCCTTACCTTGAGAACGATTTCTACTATAACCCACACATTATACACAATTCCTACATTTATAATTGCTTTGTCTACTCAAAGAAAAGTTCAATCAACAATCAAAGTATAACACTATGATCACAAATAGATTGAGACTAACATCAAGCATCTAAATGTTGCATGCACTAAAAGAAACCCACATACACAAAGAAACAAGTTGCTCAACAAAGGAAAAAAAGTGGAAATAAACTTACTCTAAAAGAAAAATTGATCAGGAACTTGTGAAGAACTCTTCTTAAGGATGAATCCTACAATCATATCTTCAAAAGGATAAAGATGGAGTAAAGATTTCTAGAGAAGATAAAGAAGGATATTTAAAAACAGATTCTAAAGAGATAATTATTTTAATAAAATTGAACTTGGTCAATAGATTTTTTTTTATAATTTCAATCTTTAATTAATAAAATAATTGAGAGTTATTTCTATTAAACATTTATGTACTCATACACTAGTTTATAGATTCCTATATATACTTTTTTAAACTTAAATAACAAATAAAATATATAGTTATACAATAAAACAAATTAAATATAATCTATAAATATTAATAAAGAATTTTTTTTATATGGACTCTATACACGTACTAATTATACCTTTATGAATATAATTTATTTTATTATTTTACCTTTTACATTTTGTATGTGTTTTTTAGATTCATTCAACTATTTACTACAACAGCAACAAAATATCAATAATAAAATTATTTATTTTATAGTTACTCTTTAAGAACATTATTTTACAAAAATTTAATGAAAAAAATTTATTTTAATCATAATGATAAAAAAATCATTTTATTATCATAATAGAAAAAGTAGACACGCATGCACATATTTTTCCAATAATAATCATAATCTACACTTATACATAAGAGAGATTTCTCTTTTTTGTGTCATGATTTGTTTTTCAATTTTAACCTTTAAAGTTTTTCTTAAATTAAGATAATTATTCTATTAATATTTTTTTTAGTCTGTTTGTTTAAATTTAACCATTTTTTTATTTGATATTTTTTTTAAACTTAACATTTTTTTTAATTAAAAATTACCTATAAAACAAATAAAAAAAATACTTACAACAAATTATAAAAACTATTTATGTTTAATTTTATAATAATAATAATAATTTTATTATTTTTATTATCATAAAAAAATAACACACATGTATATAACATATATGTTTTCACTAGTAACAATAATAATGATAATAAGATTTATTTGATAAAACAAAATTACTAATGGCTTACTTCTTATCAAAAATTTGTCGGTAAAATATTCATCAATAAATTTTACCAAAAAATAAGAAAAATAGTTGATAATTACCAAATATTTAAATTTACAGACAATTATACATTGTTGATTACTAATGAAGTTTAGACGGTTATTTTTCATTATATGGTAAAAAGAGTTGGTAGGATCAATTTTTCTTAATTGATTCTACCACGATTGACAATAAAATCATAACAAGAATAATAGAAGAAAAAAATGTATGGATAAAGTAAAGAGAAACTTACTCTATCTTAATATCTTATAAGACAAAAACCTCTCTTACTCCTCGACTATGAGTTGTCGTCAAATTTTGAAAAAAAAAACAAAGATTAGGAGAAAAAACATAAAAAGAAGAAATAAAAGAAAGCTTAATAATAATAATAATTTATACCATTATATAGTATAATTTTCCTTTTGACTTACACATGGTTTTCTAATTTTATTTTTCAAATCATTGTTATTTTAAATTAAAATAATTATTTTATCAATTTTACCTATTATTTTAAAATTTGTCGCTTATTTATTTAATTATTTTTAAAATTAAAATTATTATCTATAATAAAAAAAATTACCTACAATATAAATAACCACAATCTTCAATAAATTATATAAATTATTTATGTTTATTTGTATTTATGCTATTATATAAATAAAATTCTCTACATAAGTATGTTTTGAGTAAATAATTATTTTATAAATTTTATTATTTAAGTAACCATTTTTTAATTTAAATTTTTTTAATTTCATCGTTTTTTTCTAAAGTTTAATTATTTTTTAAATTAAATTAATTATCATGATAAAAATTATCTAAAAAAATATATAAACATTACTTATAATAAAATTATAAAAATAATTTAAATTTACTTTTGTAATAATAATAGTAATAATAATTTTAAAAGTTATGTTAAGTTACGTGTCTATTGGTGTTATCGATACTAGAAATTAGATACCTTTTTTAAATTAAAGAATCTATGTATATTGTTTTATTTTCTTATAAAAGAATGTATTAAAGCGACATTAAGGTGATGTTCTAAATAAAAGGAGGAAGTTGATGCCAGATATTCTATTCTCGTTTACAACAACCCTAACCCCTTTCATACACAAGAGACCCTAGTTGATAAGTATTTTTTTTATAATGAAAAAGGATCAAATATGTTTCAATTTTTCTGTAATTATGATCATATTCAAAATTTTACTTTTTTTCAATAACAAAATAAATTATATAATTTTTATGGTAAAGTTTATAATTTTGATTTATTATTATGTTTTAATAAATATAAATATATTTTAAATACAATGTAATCAATATAACCCAAAATGACCTTTGTTAGTTTGTCTAAGATAATACCAGAGTTTTATAACAATATTATTAATTAATATTTGTATATACATGATACTGTACAAATATTAATCATATAATATACAACTGCATTTTTTAACATATCAATAGGCACCCCTAAGTTGGTCTTAAATGGTCATTTAGACCTGCAAAATAATTTGTTTTGCGACATAATTAAATAAACCAACACGAGCAAAAGGTAACCTAATATTTAAATCAAATCACACTATAGATTTAATGCATAAAATTAATAAGTTCACAATTTTATCATAGGTAAACAATATGTGTAACCATAAACTAACATTTGATTTGTGAATTAACTTTTATTAATACATCAACACCAATTAAGTACAGTCACGATAATTCCTTGCACTTATTTTATAAAGTTTTGGTAAGAATTTTTTTAGTTTCTCAATATATCATATTTTAATTTACATTATTAAAATTAGTGAAAAATTAAGATATCCTTTTTTATTGAATTTCCACTACTTATTTAAGGGGAAGAAACTTATTCTAATCAAGATTTCGATTGTTAAAATCATATTAATGTACAACCTTTTAAATAATGCAAATAAGAAAAAGATAAAAATTTATTAAGAATCTTAGAAAAAGAAGTAAGAGAATTTAATGTTATTTTTATTTATCCTTTTGTTACTTAAAATAAATAAATTATTCAGTATTCACTAATCTTAAATTTCTTCATCAATGAAAGGGATTCTTAAACCAGGAACACATTAATCCTTAGTTTCTTTGAAATAGTAAGTAAATCTTACCCATAAAAATAAATATATTGGTTTAAAGTTAGGTAAGAATAACACTAATTTTAAACCATCAAATATAATTGAATTTGAAATGTGTGTTCAAATTAATCTGAACTATATAACCTTGCATTGGAGACATTAATTTCCAAACAAACATCCATTACTAGTTGTCATTAGAATATTTTACATGGGTCAGAAAACAAGAAAATGTTCATTTCTGATTGTCCTTGTTGTATTATACATGTCCTATTCCAGCAATGATAAACCCAACGTCACGCAAATAAACACATTACAATTTACAAATGATCAAATACTATTTTACTGCATTATTTTGCAGTTTAGTTTTCAGGGCAAACTTTGGTTCATAATAACCATATACATGACAAGCAGAAGCAGTTCCGTGATGATTGGATTTCACCCCTTGTTTGCATAGGTTTGTATAAGATTCAGCAGATTCAATGCCTTGAACAAAACGTCATCCTAGTCTCACACTACAAAACACTATATGTAACTTTTTCTCTCACTCAGACTCTTCATCAAACACTTGCCATACAAAGTGTTTTGCTTCTTAGGTGACAACTTCATCTCAAGCTGTGGTGAACAACCATAAACTATACTATTTCATGTAAGGTAAGGGTTCTACTTTCTAACCATGTGGCTATACACCAAGAGGAATAATGGTTTTTGGTTTTTGACATCTTAAGAAGTGGATTATTGTATTAAGAAGTGAACTGACTCAATCTTACAAAATACGTTTGTAATGTAATGTTTACATAGTGTAAATCTGTCTTATTTCTGGTTGATGTCTGATATCTGACGTGACATCAATTTCTAGCTTGATTGGTTGCAAGTGAATCCATTATCCCTCCACTGAATTACAATGGCTGAGGAAGATGTTTACACAAAAGATGGAACAGTAGATTACCTTGGAAATCCTGCTAACAGAAAGGAAACTGGAACCTGGAGAGCATGCCCTTTCATTTTAGGTAACCACTGTGCATCTCTATTCTCCAACAATTTATGTTTTGTGAGTTAAGAAATTAATTAGACCAATATACAGGAAATGAATGCAGTGAGAGATTGGCATACTATGGGATGAGTACAAATCTTGTGTCCTATTTCAAGACTCAACTAAATCAGCATAGTGCTACTGCTTCCAAGAACGTTGCAAATTGGGGTGGAACATGCTTCATCACTCCAATGATTGGAGCCTTTGTGGCTGATGCCTATCTTGGAAGATATCTGACCATTCTCTATTTTTCAGTAGTTTATGTCATTGTGAGTATAGTCTCTTCAATCTTTACATGGTTACTGTTAACTATCATGGTAGAGTCAAGAGAAAAGATAATCAGAGAATCCGTAAAATGTGAGAAGTAATAACCAAATCTTTTAATTTTTTTTTTCTTGCACAGGGAATGACACTCTTGACATTGTCTGCATCAGTTCCTGGGATGAAACCAACCTGCGATGCAGAAGGCAATTGTCATGCTACTGAGGGACAGAGTGCAATTTGTTTTGTGGCTCTTTACCTTATAGCTCTTGGGACGGGTGGGATAAAGCCTTGTGTTTCATCATTTGGTGCGGACCAATTTGATGATGCAGATGAAGCTGAGAAGGAGCACAAGAGTTCTTTCTTCAACTGGTTCTATCTGTCAATAAATGTTGGTGCCCTTGTTGCTGCTTCTCTGTTGGTGTGGGTTCAGACTAATGTAAGTTGGGGATGGGGATTTGGCATTCCAGCAGTGGCCATGGGAATTGCTGTGGTGAGTTTCTTTTCAGGTACAAAGTTGTATAGGAATCAGAAGCCAGGAGGTAGCCCCCTCACTCGCTTGTGTCAGGTTATAGTTGCATCCATAAGAAAGTATCATGTTAGAGTACCTGATGATAAGTCTGAGTTATATGAGATACAGGAAGACTCAGAATCAGTTATTCAAGGAAGCCGCAAGCTTGAGCACTCAAATGGATTAAGGTAAACCATAGCCACTAATGAAAAATACCCTTTCACACCCTTTATTATCTCATGTGATTGCCATTGATAGAGATTGAGTCCAAGTTATATTATATCCACGACATTTTTATCCAATAAAAGTTGAGAATGTTGGAAGTCCCACGTCGACTAAAGTCAATTTACAGTATATAAGTAGGTACAAACCCCACCATACAAGCCGGTTTTTTATAAGGTTTAGTTAGACTTAAAATTCACTTCTTAATATGGTATCAGAGTTATGGGTTAGAATTTATCCTAGCGAAATTTGTCATCTGTTAGGTTTATTATTCCACCCACTATCAGAACACCTATTAATGTCTAGTCCCACGCACAAGATGTATATATCTCGGCGTAAAGGGGTGTGTTGAAAATCTCACATCGACTAAGATCAATTTACGGTAAGTGGGTGCAAATCTCACCTTACAAATCAGTTTTGTAAGATTAAGTTAGTCTTAAAGTCCACTTCTTAACAGAAGAATGTATCAGTTTGCTGTCAAATTTTCTCCTATTCAAGACTAGAAGTAATTCTGAGGTTGCTCTTGATTTCTAACACAGAAAGGTAGTCAATTGGCCAGCACTTGTGTCATTTCACATGTCATCCTATCAAATAAGGACAATTTCATAAATCAATAGACTTCTAAAATTTTTGGTGGGGCTACAATTCTTGGAAATCATAAAACGTTTGTCTAGTTTCTCTTTCAACCTATACACAACAACTCAGTTTTAAGTCACAAAAAGATAGATAAAAAAAAAAGGCATTGACCTATTGCTTTATCTGGTGTTTTATTCACATTTACCACTTGTGTGTTGCAGATTCTTTGACAAAGCAGCAGTGGTAGGAAATTCAGATAGTGTGAAGGACCCAGTGAATCCATGGAGACTTTGCAGTGTGACTCAAGTGGAAGAGCTGAAAGCTATTGTAAGATTGCTTCCTGTATGGGCCACTGGCATCATATTTTCTACTGTTTATAGTCAAATGGGCAGCTACTTCATACTGCAAGGGGGCGCCATGGATAACCATGTGGGCAACAACAAAAAGATACAAATCGCACCAGCTACTCTTTCTGTCTTTGATACCATCAGTGTCATTTTTTGGGTCCCAGTGTATGACAGGATCATTGTGCCAATAGCAAGAAAGTTCACTGGCCACAGAAATGGCCTAACTCAGCTGCAGAGAATGGGCACAGGCCTTTTCATATCCATATTTTCTATGGTATATGCAGTGATTTTGGAGAATGTGAGACTTAAAATGGTGAGAAGGCACAACTACTATAAACTGGACGAGGTTCCCATGTCAATATTTTGGCAAATTCCACCATATTTCATCATAGGTTGTGCTGAAGTGTTCACCTTCATTGGCCAGTTAGAATTCTTCTATGAACAAGCCCCTGATGCCATGAGAAGCACATGTTCTGCTCTGCAACTCCTCACTGTTGCATTTGGACAGTACTTGAGCTCTTTGCTTATAACAATTGTCACAAAGGTTACAACCATGAATGGTGGTCCTGGATGGTTACCTGACAAACCAAACTACGGTCACCTTGATTATTTCTTCTTGCTACTCACAGTGTTAAGTGTTCTGAATTTTGCTGTCTTCCTTCTGGTGTCAAATTTGTATACATATAAAAAACCTGTTGGAACTCTTCGTTGAAAACTGGGTTAACTTGTACAAGATGTTCAAATTATGCCGTTTCTATATTAGTGTCTTGTAAATTAAGTGCTATGTTCTGGTGCATGCAACAAGGTGGGGCATGTTCAGCAAGAGCACATTAGAAAGTTTTGTGCTTTGTTTTCACCTTGTATGACATCATTAACAGTTGTCATAATAATGTAAAAAATCCTTGTTATTATTAGTGCTTTCATTCAGAATATGTGTCAGATCTTTCTCTTCAGCATGCTTTCATTTGATACTCAATAAGCCTTATCATGCAGCTCATGATATGCAGAAATCAGAATCAATCATTACCTTCACAACTATAATCAGTAATTACTGATCTTAGAAAAAAAAAACTATAATGTATTCTGAAAGTTAATATAGTACAACTGTGAAGGTATATTTTAGTATATAACTATTTATGTTTTAAATTGTATAACTATTAGTTATAATAAATTAAGTGGTCTACTATTTCGGATTGTTTAATTTAAAAGATTTCGAATTCAATATTGTTATAAAATAAAATTTAAAAAAAAGTACAGTGATGATTTTGAAATAAATGGGGTACACGAAAAATATAATGGGAGTGCAGAAAGTAATAGCCCGACATCCTATAATGGGCTTATTCAACTTTCCAAGCCTTAGCCAACGCTACGAAACCACGTCATCGCCACTGGTATTCAGTGTTGATCGAAAGATCGAATTCTCACTCTCGCAATGCCTCGGAAGCGCTTTCAGGAGCAACAACCCAAAACAGGTACCTGTCTTTCTACATACCCAAAATTTGGAAGAACTATAAATAACTTAACAACGTCCGTGTTAAACCATATCAAAGTCATGCGGGTCGATTTTCGAGTTATCAAACCCTGAACACAAGGTGTTTGATAAAATGTTTCAGACAGGAATCTTGCATCTCTGATTAAGTTTTGTGGACCCGTCTATGTTCCAACGCAGGTGTACAACATGCCCAGGATTTTCTGAGGAAAATTGGATTGGGGAAGGAGAACTACTACTTCTGGAAGCAGATTGGAAAGGCTTTGGTATGCACGTACGCAGTGATGGGGGCAGTGTGGTGGTACAACGAGACATCGCCACTGGGTTGGTGGACACTGAAGCCAAAGCCAAAGGAAGAGAAGGAGCTTGCTCATTTGTACGAGCGGAGGATGTTTCCTTATCCAGGTGATGAAGAAGCAATGAAGGAGTTCATTGCCAAGGGTGGAATGATTGGGACAAGCATTGGTCCCAAAGGAGCTGCTGAGGAGGATAAGGATGAGAGTGACTACAAGAAGGAGATGAAGGACAAGAAGTTTAAACAGGAGGCTCAGAAACTTTGGTTGAGGATGAGGAATGAGGTCATTGCTGAGTTTAAGGAGAAGGGCTTTGATGTGGAATGAATGGCTGAAGTGAGTGCTCAAAACTATTGGTGGTAGTAAATATTGAGTTTGTTTGGATATTGTAATTTCAATAAATTTGACATAAGGGAAAAGACTCATCACTCTAATTTGTTGTTCTTTGTTGATGGATATGTATATGTGAACAACCTGAGTATTGCCACAGCAATTTCACTTGTTGAACTGGGCTTTTCTCCGTTTTCCTTATTTACAATTTTCATAAATTCAAACAATGGCAATGCAACGAGCATCGGTAAATATATTATGAAGCACCGATAGAAAAATGCAATAAAGTGAAATAAATTTTCTAATATCTTCGTTTTTGAAACAAAAAATGTAAGAGATTCTAAGAAAATAGAAATACGTTTTTATCCCCAGTTTAATGTTCGGGAGGATATAACAGAGATTAACTTTCAAATTCAAGAAGTTGTGGAGAGGCTTTAAAGGATTTGTCAGTCAGATGGAGGACATTGTAAAAATGTTAGTTTAGAGAAAATGACTCGTCAAAATCTGATATACAGGTCACACAGTGCTAATTATCTTTAACAGAGAATTTTTTTTTCTAGCTTCTTTTTGTCTTTTCAAACCACGAGTAACGTAATAAACAATATTTATCTCGGAGGATTGTCTTTAAGTTTGAGAGTTAATTTTCAAGGATGGAGGGGGCCTTTTGTTTTATGCACTGCTGTTCAAGTTTTATACAACATGGGATTCTTTTTTGTACTATCAGTGATGAGAAATAAAACATCATTTGCTTCATTTTGATATCCTTCTGCGGTATTTAACTCCATTTTATCTTCTTTAAACTAAAAAATTCTCAGGTTTTGCTAATATTATTTTGGCTTAAATAACTTTTTTGTCCTTATTTTCGTAATGTTTGTTGTAGATTGTCCTCATTTTGACAGAATGTTTAAAATACTCATTTTTACCCAATGTTTAAAATGGTCCTCATTTTCGCAATTCGTGTTGTGTTTTATTTGATCTTTTTTGTATTACGTTGCATGTATTATGTTGCATTGGGGTGTGTTACGTGTACTGTACAGATGACTAATTAACGTTAATTTTTTAATTTGGGGAAAATTTTGCAATTAGGACTTGAGTTGGACTGCAGTCGCGCTCTTCAGAGGTGATTTCTTCATCTTCGTCTTTCTTGAGCTCGGATTTGCAGAGGAAGCAGCTAATACTTGCCATTTCATAATTGGATTGCAGTCGCACTCTTCATTTCAATTTTCTAATTAATCATCATCAACGAGGTTAGTGGGTTTAGGATTTTCTGGGTTGTGTTTGCTCATGGATTAGGATTTTTATAATTCTATGTTGGGTTTGTTTGTGTTTGGATTGTTGTCATGTTTTGCATGGTCTCTAGATTACAACATGTACAGTACACGTAACATTTAAACGGCGTCACAAAGAAGCATCAAATAAAACACAAATTGCGAAAATGAAAACCATTTTAAACATTCGATAAAAATGAAGACCATTTAAAACATTCTGTCAAAATGAAAATCATCCACAACACTACGAAAATGAAGACAAAAAAGATATTTAAGCCTATTATTTTTATTCGTTTGTTAAAAAGTAGAGTAAGTTAACAATCTGTTTGGATTTAGGACAATCTAGTATTTCCTAAGATTTTATCTCAAAATTCTTTTTTCAAATTAAAATCGATTATAAAACTACATGTTTAAATTATTAATTTTATTTAAAATTAATTTTTATGATGGTATAACCAATCGAAACGGTCTTTGTTAATAACGTTTTTAAAAATTATATTTAAAAGTATCCTTTCTAAACAAGGACATAGCAAGTGTGCCCCGAAAAATCTTCTTTTATCATCCTTTATCAATCTAACAATATTGAGGAAAATAATATTACGTAAATGTGTCCCAAAAACGTGATTATACTTAACTAATTTACAGCTTCCAAGTCAAAGTTGTGCTTTTGTTCCGAAGCACCTTCGTAAATAAGCCAGATATTTGTCTAATTTGCAATGATGTGGTATGGTCACACCACATCATTGAAAGAGCAGTGAAAAGTAAAGTGTTTAATGGAAAGTAGTCAGAGTTTCAATTTACCAACGCTTAAGAGTTATAGTAAGTCCTTTCTCTGTAGGGTCAACATCTGATGCGGTATTGATTTCATTCATCAGCAAAACCTATGACTATCAGCAGATAATACAAAAGAAAAGTCAGAAAGAAAGTATTTCAAAATCAGAAAAGTCAATTACAGATATCTTGAATTTACTTTAGACAAATTATTTTTCATATAATTGTACAATTGTTTTAACAACTATGAAGGAGATGAAAAAAAAATGTGAAATAGTATTATAAAAATATTGGGTAAATTTTATAACTCTAAACAAAAACTACAAGGATTATGTGCTTGGTGGCAAGCTAATATATTAAAAAAATGACTTTTTGACTATTAAATTTTGACAAATTTCTCTTACAACTTTAGATGTTATCTTCTAAGTGATTTTTCATTTTTTCTTTTTCTCATTCTCAATATTTAAAAATCACTTAAAAAAATATTATAAGAGAAAGTTGTCAAACCAATATATTAATGGAACAGTGAACTAGCTAGCCATAAAATAAGAATCGCCTCGAAGGAGTCCATGGTCATATTTCCAAATCCTAGAAGCATGTGGCTTCAATGAGAAACAGAATGCTTAACCAAAAAAATAAAGCACAAACACAGAAAAGGAACTTGCAACGGAGGTAAACAAAATCCACAGGCACATATTCCTAACTGCAAACCAATCTGAGGAGTAAACAAGGATGTGCCTCAAAGCAAAAGAAAAGAAAAGTAATCAGTACCATCAGAAGTAGGACCATGAGAAATTTTAGGTTTGAAAAACCAACACATACAAAGGATAATAAAGCAGTGACAACAGATTAGACTATAATATTTTCTCCGTGTTTTTTAATAACAAGCAATGCGCTTTTCTCTCAGACAGACAATTAAACAAGGAGAACATTTTTTTTTTCCCAAGCTCTTGCTAAACAAGCCATTAACCATCAATGAGTAATGACTATTGACGAGCTTTAAACTTAAAATTGTTCTTCAGTTGCCTATTAATGCCTATTGTTGCCCCCAAAGCCCCATTCAAGTGCCAAATTACAATGGTAACAGCCAGAATCCAGATATTGGTGATTCTCTATTTTGAAAGGCTATAACCCTGATACAGAATATGTTGTTTACAGACAAGCCGTAAAATCTCTACAACCAAGTATTATGGGGAAGGATTTTGCTGTGTTCTTTTGGAAAGTTATCCTCCATTATGCAGTAGATGTTTCCACTGACAGAATTATCTTCCATGGAATATAAACGTGTGGTCCTTGACAAGGAAAAAACTAAAAGAAAATTAACTCATTCTCTGGGACAAATTCTAGATTCCAAGTGGTTGATAATGGGGGTTCCCGTCCCCATTCCATATAAAAGAACCCATTACTATATGTAGAGACTAATCATTTTTGCCGCCGTTATGTTTCAAACTTTTCCCCTCTGATCTAGCTGAGTAGGAAAATTCTGAAGACAAATTATAATCCACTTATCTTTACTACGCTTGCCCGACAGCCCAAAAGTTTTGGGTCTGTCATAAAGTATGAGAAAGGATATTCAAAACTCCGTTTTCGAGTTTAGAATGAGTTATAATTACGTAAATCTAAAATATGCCCTTCTATATAGTTCCTGTATCAATTACATATATCAGGCATTCTCATCTACGTCATAGTCTTAACTTTTCATTTTAAAGCTAAAAAGAATTGTTTAGCAGATATAACAGTATAAAGGTTATCGAGTATGTAGATTATTAAGAAACGTAGGTTACACTTCAAAATTTATGGTTCAATACATCAAACCAACCGCATAGCTGAACTAGAACTTGGAAGCTGAAACTTACTCTGTAATATGAAAATGCAGCATGAGAATCTCAGTGAACCTTTCGTGCTGCATTTAGAGAGAGAGAAACACCTGCATCTTGCATGAAATGCCATAGCCACCAGCACTTGAGGCAGCAAATTACCCCTTCATACACATTTCATCAACAAAATATAAATCAATAAAAAGCGTATGACACATTCTTGCAGTAAATTCTAGCAAGATCAAGGTTTGCTCCCAACCTCCTAGAACCATCACAATCAGGAAGTTACCATCTGAACAGCATTGTGGAAAGAATACTTTATTTTTTCTACCAGTAAAATTAGACAAATTATATCCATAATACCATAATAATGTTACCTTACCAGCACAATTTGAAAAATTGGAAATTAATATTATATATGATTTTACAACCAAGCGTACTTTCAATTTCAACAGCTAATACAGTTTCACAAGCCACTTCTGGTTGCTGAATGCAAATCCTTAACACTACTCTTTCCGGCCTTGCTTCTCTTATAGCTCTTCGACGGAGTCAAATAGAACCTCAGCAAGCCAGTGTCAGGATTATTTGGCGAATATCTAACACTCCGGTTCCTCTGAAACGTAAACTCGTGTCTGCCATTACTCCCTTTGCTCTCAGAATCATCGGCGAAACCATCCGTTCTACAAGGGCTTCTACAGCTAACGCTATAGCTTCGCATAAGCTTCTGACCAACAGGCTCACTTGCTTGCACATTAACCACCCTCCTAAGCCTCTGCAAAGACTCTGCAAGTGGCTTATCAACCACAACACTAGAATCACACTCCTCTTCCCCACTCCTATCATCCCTTCTCTCAGTTCTCTGTACTAAACCCAACTTGCTCCACACATCGCGCCATTTCTGCAACTTCTTGACACCCTTTGGCCCATTGGCCGCACCAGAAACATCCTTGGAATCAGATTCCATCACACAACCAGATTCAACAGCATCAGCTGAAGATCTCACATAACTATCCATCAACTCTTTTTCAGTAATCAGCAACTTGGCACCATAGAAGGTGGCCGGAGACACCTTCGGCGACACCCTCGCATTCACATTTGAATTTGACGTCAATTTCAACTCATCAAGCCCCGCAATTGACTGTCTCCTACGAGAGCTTGATCTATCAAAACCAAAACTCCTTCTACCGTCGCCAGAACTCCCCAAACCAACACTGTTATTGTTGCTATTGCTGTTGCTGTTAATGGAATTGGAATCTTCATCGACTGAAAGCATCGGTGAAAGCCTAGAACACGATTTCCCAATCAAACACCCATCCCAGGAAGCGCGAGGGCAATCGAACGAGATTCTTCCCGCTTCAATCGAAAACCTCGAATCCACGTCGCAGGATCTTCTCCCTAAATTGCATTCTCCAACCTCCGATTGAGTCTCTCTCAATCCCCGCGCTCTTCGCTTCTCTGCATTCCTCTTCACATTACTATCCGCGTCAGCGTTTTTCTTAGCCCTGTGTTTCCATTTCCACTTCTTGAACTTCTCCGCGGCAGCGTTCCAGAAGGTCCTGGAATCCCTGGCACCATTCCTCTTGCGGAGCTGCAGCTCGAGATCTATAAACTCCTTCACCGTCTTGCTTTCCTCGTCGGCATCACCGTCGCCGTCGTTGGAAACCGTGACCTCGGAGGCGTGTTTGCGCGAACGGGATTTTCGTAGGTCGTCGCGGTTGAAGAGATCGGAAAGGGAGCTGCGGGGACGGACCTCACAGGAGCGACGGCGGGGGTCGGCGACAGCGGCGGCGTCAGAGGCGGTGGGGCGGGAGCAGGATTTGGATCGCCGGAGGGAAGGAGAGGGAGGGGAGTGGTCGGAGGGGATGCCAGCGAGGCGCTCCCGGAGACAGAGGGCGCAGAAGCCGGTGATGGGGGCGGTAGGGTGGCGGTGGCAGGCGGAGAGGCGATGGGATTTGGGAGTCATGAGTGCAGCATGCGTTGGTGTGCGTGAGTGAGTGTTGGTGGCAATGCCATTGTTGTGTTTGTGATGTGTTTATGAGTGAAGAAATGAAGAGAGTGGGAGACACGGCATAAGTATGCACAGAAGAGTACGGAATCAAGTGCTCAAAACACCAACCATCATAATAATCTTCTCATCATTCATCTTTCTTAATTACACAACTAAACCCTCCTTAACCCCCATTTTTCTCTCTCTAACTATTTCCTTTTTTTTTTATTCAACATAATTTATCACAAAAATCTCTTTATATAAATTAGGGGAAGTCCTTTCGATAGGACCTTAGGTGGGCCCTTAATGCAACTTAAGGAAAAGAATAAGAAATTGAAAAAAGAAGATTTAAACAAATTAAAATTATTACTCTCATAATTCATTTCCCAGTCCTATCAATTGAGCTGTTAACTAACTACTGTTGTTACTTTATGAGCGTCGATGAAGGCCACACATTCAAGTTACAAAACCTAACACGTCAAGAAATTAATCTTATTAATTACACAACCAAAACATCTTAATTACACATTCAATTCTCGTTAATACCTTCCTCGAATACGAATCTTCAAAATTCGGCCATTTATTCAACATTTTTAATTTTCATACATCATTGCGTGTGGCAATCATATAATTTCTGAAATAACTTCGTTGCAAAGTTTAATGCTACAAAATTAGTCCCACTTTAACTGTTGGGGATTTAGGTGATTTAAATAAAATAACATTTATTTTTTCTCGGTTTTGAAATACATACTTATACTTACTTTTATGCATGGAATAAAAGACCTTTTTCTCGTCCAATCCCTTTCGTAAGTTCGTTGGAAGTTTGAAATCGTAAGCATAAAGCTTCATCATATCAATGAATGCTGGTATCTTCTGCAACTAAAATTAGAGATAGAGACCAGCATAAAACTATATGTGTAAATAATAATTAAAATATAAAATATAATTTATATAATTAAGTTTAAATTATATAAACTAGTTTTAAGGCACGTATCAAATTAGTATTTTAACGTGGATTTAGATAAGTTATAAAATGATGAGTTGACCTTAAGGTTTTTGGGCAAATTTACAAGTCAACCCTCTCAACCCAACCAAACAGGCACAGTGATCTGTTTGGTATGGCATGAAGCGTGGGAATCTTACAGCAGTATAAATTTTCGCAAAGTTAGCAGCACTGCGATGCTTAAGATTTTAATTGGGATGCGAACCCTAAGTGGTCACCACACGTGCACCACTTCTTGAAATTCTCGCTTTCAGCCTTTTCTTTTTAACATTATCAAAACTAAAAAAAAATAGTAAAAACAAAAAAATGCAGACTTAAATAATTCTTTAATTTGATCAACACATCACCTTACATCTACTCAAAGTTAATTTTATGAGATTTATTATAAATTATTTTGGGTTAAATCTGAATAATCAAGATAGTTCAATACGCAGTTCTATCATTAAATTAATTTGATTAAATATAATTTTAGTCTTAATATGAAATTAAAATTCATCATACTTTAAACTCTAATACAATTTAATTTTTAAATTTAAAATATATAAAATTTAGAATAGGAATTAATTTTAATTTTAGATCCAAGTATAAGAGTACAACAATATTTAACCCAGTAATTTTCTCTTTTTTTTTCCTTTTAAGCCCAATAGGCCCATGAATCGAAGATCCAGACAGCAACCAAAACAGGTACAGAGGAAAAAATTTGCGGGCGGAGCAACGCAAAGGATGGAGAAAGCAAAAGCGATGCTAAGCCTGACGCAAGAACAATACGACGCCGTGTCAAGACTCCAATTTCTTCCTCCTCTCAGAACCGGCGATAACTCCTCCTTCTACGAACACTTCGTCCTCGCCGGAATCCGAGTTGACCGAGTTGAACCCGGTTGCGTCTCGTGCTCCTTCATAGTCCCTTCTCGCCTCGCCGTAACTTCCATTTCATAAACTTCTATTATCGTTATCATCGACCAATAATCCTCTTTCGCTTTGATTTCATTTTAATTGGAGTTGATTCAACTTGTTGAGGTTAATTTTGAATGTGTTACGTTACAGGACAGGGGTGGGAAGTTGGCGAATGGAGCAATTGCGAATCTGGTGGACGAAGTTGGAGGCGCTGTCATCCATGAAGGGGGTCTCCCCATGAATGTTTCCGTCGACATGTCCATTTCTTTTCTCTCAACTGCTCGCGTTGGCGTAAGTTGTAACAACTGAAACATTCAATGAAAGTAAAATGTAGAAATTAATCATTCATGTGTATCCAACAACCCTATTTTCGCTTCCTTAATTACTTATTGTCCTTGTGTTTAGGGTGCCAAATTGATAATCACTCTATCAAACCTACCAACTAGGTAGTTACTGTAGGAATTGCATTGGGGATTGGGGAAGTTTGTGAATTCATAAACCCGGATTTAATTAAGGTTGGTCAGATTACTTATTACTCATGGCCTCCATTTTGTAGAGAGACATGATAGTTCATAATGAACTGCACACCTACTCAACCTTTCTACCATTCTACCATTCAACCATTCAAAACCTGTTTAAAAGCTGAACACATAAGATTCAACCTGTTCAGTTCTTAGACATTAAGGACGTGTTTGGATAAATTTTGTCATAAACAATTTTTAAAGAAAAGTAATCGAGAAGAGAAATGAAATAAACTGATTTGCCGAACTCGGTTATATTAGTTTCTTCAAAATTAAAGTTGTTTATTCATGTATAAGTTAGTTTTAGCATATGAAATACATTTCTTAAAATTGTTTACGATGTAGTTTACCCAAATAAACCCAAACCACTTTGTTTGTGTTTGTATTTACATTCAGTTCATAGTAAAGCCAATCCTGGTCCTCCCTTCCTCTGAGTTTCTGCCACAAAATGCCTAAAATTTTTATTAAACTTGAGTTGAACAGCTTTCCAAACACAGTCATTCTCTTTAAAAGTGTTCTTTTATAGTTCAATTGGCGAGTCAACATAAATAAGGACTTGGATTCGAATTTTATAAACCAAAAGAAAATGATAGAGCTCTATCTCCTAAAATGGATTCATTGATTAAACTGAGGGTTTAAAAAAAAGTGTCCTTTTGAGAAGGTTCAGAGTTCGGGTCTGATAACATGTTTATTGTTTGTATCAATTCCATGATTCCAACCGTTTCTTATTATAAGACTCCCGGTTTAGATTTCATAAATTGGGTTCATTGCTCCACAGCCAACTTTCCTGCTCCTTTTTCTCCCTATTTTCCTTCTGGTGCTTGCATCAACATGCATTCTTACGTTATGAACTTGCTGTTTATTTAGTGTATGAAATGTACTTCTGCATAGATTTTTTATACCTACTGAAAATATATTGGTATTATGTTGCAGGATGAACTAGAAATTACTTCTAGGTTGTTAGGAAGGAAAGGAGGTTATTCTGGGACAATTGTTCTCCTTAAAAACAAAGCCACGGGAGAATTGTTAGCCGAAGGTCGTCATTCACTGTTTGGTAGACATAACAGCAAAATGTAATTCAGTATGTGTATGAAATGTCTGTACATGAAGATTGTCTTTGGGAAACTTACTTGACTTGGGTGAGTCACTACTTATTAATTGGATAAAGTTCTGAGTAAGAGCATGATATGATATGAATAAAGTTCTGAGTGAGAGCATGATATGATATGAAGACGTGCAATGAAAAGTGAAATTTAAAAAAATCAAACTTGGTTTATTTAGTTTCTGTGACCATTTCCAGTACTTCTCCTATATCACTGTATTGTTGACAGAGACTTCGAGTTTCAAGGAACTTTAATCTGAGGAGAAAAGAGTATATTTTTCCTCTCCAAGTTGCAGATCAATTTCATCATGCCAAATGAGAATGCCCAAAAGAAAGTGAGAGTAGCATCACACCAACTATTTGAAGTTTGCATTGTGTTTGTGTTCGTAATTTCTAAAGTTGGATCATAACTAGTTGGTTCAACTTTGTCGTGGGGTTTGAGATTCACAGATTTGGAATAATTCTATGAATGAGGTTACAATTATAAAATCTGTATAAGTGAAAAAAAAAAAGGGGTAAAGCGTAGTGAATTACTAATTCCACTTATTTAATGTGATTGTGTTAAAAATATTTTTAAGTTAATTCAAGTGAGAGAAACATTAGAAAGGATAAAAAGTTATTTAGAGATAATTACAACTTTTCTCTCATCCAACCTCGATAAAAAATTATATATAAACCAGGAGTTTTTAAATTCTTTAAAAAAAATTGCACAGGTTTTAAAATTAAAATTTAATTATTTATTAAGCAAGGTGGAATCTACACTATTTCAGCCCAAGATTGAGGTGTGCGAGCTGCAGTGATTCTCCAAAGATTTCTTCCTGTGTCTCTAAGATTTTTTCTGCACTCCAAATTTTCGATTGTCCCGATTATGCTCTTCAGATAAATAAATGAAAATTAATAACTTAATTTGCTAAACAGTAATTAATTATGGATGTTGGTGGCTGATCAAACTTATTTATTGCGGTGGTTATATCAGTGATCTGCACCTCCAAATAATTTCTCGTCTCTCATTCAAATTGAACTGCACTTAAAACCTAAACAGATGGATATTTGGTTTCAAATGTTACTGGATTTGGAGATCCGGTAAGAAAATGGCACTTTTGGTTTGTGATAATTTCGGTTTGTGATAATCCCGCTTCTGGATGCACATGAAATCCTCATACTTTCGGTTGACATTTGGTACTTACGTGTTTTTCGGATGTTGACATTCGGTAATCATGACAAATAACACAGTTTCTGAATGTTAATATCCGATAAAGTTATTCGAATTGTTTTTCAGACGTCAAATTTTGAAAAAAAAAAACATGAAATCCTCGTACTTCTGAATATCCAGATTTAGTATGCATAGGTATTTTTCGAATATCGAGATTTGGTAAAGTTTTTATGGTTGTTTTTCGGAAGTTGAGTTCCAAAAGAAAGATGAAATCTTCATATTTTTTTATGTTGAGATTCGGTATACATAAGTGTCTTTTAGATGTCGACATCTGGTGACAAAAATATTACATGATATAGTCTTGGGATGTCGAGATTCGATACAATTTTTGTAGTTATCTTTCAGATGTCGAGATCTAGTAAAACTTTTGCATTTAATTATTTATTTATTTTTAATTTATTTGATTGTTGTATGAATTTTTTTCATTTTCTTTTCACTTATTATTAAAAAAACTCGCCATAATATAATCGTGTTATGTTATAGGTGGTGAGAGTATAATGGAATACATCCCTTTAAGTTTTATGAAATCACAAGTAAATTCTAGTTTCATCTCATATTTCTATTCTTTTATAAATGAAACGTGTGAGGAAAACTATACACATAAGTCGAGGTTATTGTTGTTCCATGACGACCCTGACCCCTTCTACACGCAAATGTCGTAGGTCCATGTCTAGGTTGTTGTTGTTCAGAAGTCTCACCATATGTAGAACTCTCGCCACGATGTGTGGATGCTTCTCTTATACTAGTTATATCTATAATAAACAAATTCAAAAACACATTACAATTAAAAGTTACAACACAACATAAAAACATTAACAAAAAAAACAACAACTAAACTAAAAAATATAAATGAAATATTTCAAAAATCTTAAAAACAATAAAATTTAAAATCAAAAATCAAAAATAAAATTCATAGAACCAAATATAACCGGATGTCAACATCCGAAAGTTCCCCAACCTTCAAAGGATGTCGACATCTAAAAGCAACCTTCACCGAAAGTCGACATCCAAAAGCAACCCAAAAAATTGTACACCAAAAGTCTAGATCCAGAACTTTCTTCTCCAGAAGTCGACATCTGGATATATTTTTTCTTGGATGTCGATATCTGATTGCTTTGAATCTCCAACTTAATGTGAGATCCGATGGTAGTTTTCTAGTAAAATTTACATTAATTATGGAAGAGAGTGAGGGAGAAAGGTGAGGTTAATTTTTTTAAAATTTCACTGTTGCTTTGGTCAAATGATCAAATAGTCAAAAGGTATTTTTAAAATTTGGAAAGGACTTAAGGTGCAAAACAAATTTTGGAGGTGTAAGAAGAAATCCCAACTCATCCATTATTTCCCAATTTTAAGTTTGCTATTTATAGTCTCTGGATTTTCAAGAAATAAATTCTTTTAAATCCCTTTAGAGACATATGACAAATAAAATAACTTTGGATTCATGGAAAAAAATTAAATTTTAAATAAGATTTTCAGTAATTTCAACTCTCACAACTGATTAAAAAATTGTTTTCAATTCAAGCCTTAGTAGTGGTGCAGTGAAAAAAATTAAAATGTTTTTGTTCCACATGGTTGATGTTATGCTACAAGTTTTAACTTATCTAAAAATATGTGAAATGAAACTTTATATTCGTCTAGTTACATTCTCAAATAGAATTTTTTTGTAAAGATTGTAATAAAATTGCTCATGAGTTAGAAAAAAAGAAAAAAACATTTAAAATATTTTGAAGTGTTGAGTATTTTGCAAAGGTTAATATACATTTTAATAACCAAAATAAAATGTGTTGATTATTTATTTTGAATTGAGTAAATTCCTTACAGTATTATTATGAAATATAGAGATGTTTCCTTTAAAATATAAATTAATTAAAATTGTGTGTGATACATTTAGTACTTGTTTGTCATTTAGTGATTATATTATTTGTGATTTTTATAGTTATGTCTTCAATAAGTGAAATATGCTACACAAATTGTTGTTTCATGATCTCTACTATGGAAATAAAGATTATTGTTGCCGATATTATCATTGTTGAAGAAATTTTTTTAATGTTTTATATGATTTACCATTATTAAGTAAGTATATACTTCATATTCATTACATTGTGAGAATCAAGTTATAATATATAAAGTTTATATCACAAATTTTAATGAAAAGAAAGCAACGTGATCCATGGAAACAAAGTTGTTGATGACTAAAATATATCAATTCAATTTATGACAATCAGTGGCGGAATTTGACCAAAAAATTTAGGGAGACCAAATTATATTTGTTATATATAAATTATTTTTTTTAATTAAAAAAAAATTAATTTCTTACATCATTTTTTATTCAAAATAAGCACTCATGACAATATAATCCAAACAATATAACAATAATATATATGAAAGAGTAACATAAAGTTTATCATCAATAATAATATATAAAAAAAAAACAAAAGTTACTTTTAGTCAAAATGGTCCTCCAACTTTTAAAACCTATAAAAAAACATTCAAAAAGTTAAAACATGTTAATGACAATCAACTTATTGCAAATTAGATTCAATGAAAATAAACTCAATTACATGTAAGAATGAAAACATCTGAATCAAGTCCTCCGCTTGGTTTTTTACTAAAAATATAGCACGGTAAGCAATATGTAGGATCTTTTAATGGCGAAAATAAGTTAAACCATGTGTACTGAAATCTTCTTGGATGATCATTTTTACAAGACAACGGATAATTTTTTAGATGCATTTGATATGGACCCCATTTTAGATAAGCCCTTCGTACCTCATCAATTTGATTTGGTAGGTATTGCCAGATTTGAAGACGCTTCCTCGGATCACATTCTAAAGTATTTTCAAATTCATTATATGTAACTTTAGGAACCTTAGAGAGTTGTTTTTCGTTTTCTTCAATATTTGGATTATCATGAAGTTTCTCAAATTTAGATGACGTAGATGCATTTTTTTCATCTTCATCACAAGTCTTCCTCTTAAAAAAAGAATCAATTCTTTTACTCTTTATCATATTTTTTCTAATATAAATTTGTCAATTCTTTTACAAAAAAATAAAATTATAAATACCCCAAATTAAATCTTAAAAGCAAGACTCAATATTTTAAGAAAACTAATAACTTTTAAATGATTAGCTTCATTTACCTTAGAGTAGATTCCTAATCTTGTTCTTCCCTTACACAACTTCAAAGCCTAAAATAGTTCTATTTACACAAAGAAGAGTTTGATCAACAATTAAAGCATGATTTTATAATCTCTAACAGATAGAGATATGCCTAGAGCATAGAAAAACCACATACACGAAAACAAATTGCTTTAACAAAAGAAGGGAAAAAAGGAACTTGCTCAAAAGAAGAAATTGTTCAGTCCAAAATGTTTATTAACTCTTCAATTTTATCGTAGTGCAATTTGATTTTGAAATAATAAGGAATGGTGGTGAAAATTGAGATGAAAATAAAATGAGAGAAAAAGATGGAAGCACAGGAGAGAAAAACTAAATCAAAAAATATAAAAAGTTATAATAGAAAAAAAACATGATTTTTAAATTTAAGAAAAATAATTCAAACTAAATTAATATAAATAAGGTAATAATATATAAATAAAGTAGTAATATATAAATAAAGTAATAACGTATAAATATATTTATTTAAAATATATAAAACATAAAATAAAATAAAAATCAATTAATATAAATAAAATAATAATATATAAATATTATTTTTTAAATAAATAAAATAAAAAGGAAAAAAATGGTTGGGGGAGTTGTGGCTCCCCTGTGTTCTAACATTGTTCCGCTCCTGATGACAATTCTATGCGTATCGAACTCGTTTAACTCGGGTTAAATAATTGAGTTCAATTCAATCAACATTTAAAAAAATTAAAATTTTTCCAACCCAACTTCACTTAAACCCATACCCATAGTAAGTTGAGCTAGCTAATGAATTTTAACTCATTTTAACCTCTATATTACACACACATTTATTCATTTCAAATATGAATATATAATTATTTTGTTACAACTAACTTAATATGTAATTAGACATTAATATACGTTAAAAAAACTTCTCCAGCTAATAAGTAGTTAGAAAATTTAAAAACAGAGTTAAAACTGTAACGTCCCATTTAATTATTAAGCGAAATTAAAGGAAAACGTCACACAATAATAATACTGCAGCGTGGTCTTGGGGTCCTTAACACAACCCCTACAAAACTAGGGCACACCACGATGCCAAAGGAAAGCTGAATACAGGTCTAACAAAGAGTGTAGAGTAGAAATGCATAAAGAGATACATGGGCCATAGCCCTAAAGAAAAACGTGAAGAAAACTCCTGCCCAGATGGCTAAGCAGCAGAATCACCATTCCCTTATTGACCATGAGAACCTCGCCCATCTGCTCCCATCAATCAAATTGATGATCATCGCAAGAAAGAACAACCACATACAATACAACCATGCAACAAAACGGGTAAGCTAGAGCCAACACATATTCATCATACAGTCAAATACATTATCATCATCCCATATCCATATAGCAACCAAGCATGTCATG
>Ga0099822_1002076_pt1 | contig 24501 bp, 12 predicted proteins | sample CowpeawhiteBW_FD_76839 | JGI IMG/M metagenome (GOLD analysis project Ga0099822, IMG submission 76839) | Root nodule microbial communities of legume samples collected from California USA - Cow pea white BW | ecosystem: Host-associated > Plants > Roots > Nodule | place: USA: California | collected... | reverse complement strand
TTTTTTTTCATCAAAAAACAAAAAAAAAAAAATTTTAAAAAAAAATTCATAATTAAACTTTTTTTTTTTTTTTAAAAAAAAAAAAAAAAAAAAAAACAGGTGGCCGTATCCATTTCTTGATTTGTCCTCCTCGTATGCTCCACTGTGGTATAGATTATTTATTCTTCTTCTTGTTTTGTGCATCTTTCTGTTTCTTGGGTATCTGATTCTGATTAAGGGTTGATATGATATTTTGCTGACACTTTCTCACTGTCTTGTAATTGATTTTCAGTTACTTTTCGATGGCATTATTGCATATTCCGTGCTATGGCATTTTCGCTTTGATAATGAAGCTGAAACACAGCGTGTTGTCAACGCGGTACCCTGATTCGTACCTATGTGTGAGATGAGTTCAATTTTCGGAAGATCGTCAATTTTGTGGTAGAAAAAGGGAAGAGAATTAGTTGTAAGAAAATAGTAAAAAGGTTTTTAAGTTGAGGTGAAGTATATAAGTTTTTTTTTTTCTGTTTTTGAATTCAATGGTTTAGAAGTAAAGAGAGTTTTGGGGGTTACTTTGTGTTGATACTCATGTGTTTGTAAAAACTGTAGTATGAGTGCATTGATTTATTGATTCTATTATTGTTCAGTGTTTGAATTTGCATTGGGAGCAAGTAAAAAAGAAAATAATTAGAGTTCGTGTTGGAAGAAAAAGAAAGGCATCAAAGCCATTCATTTAGATCATTATATAATGTAATTATTAAGTATTTATTTTAATTATCAAAATAAGTTTGGTCAAATAAGTTTTAGAAGAAATTTACTCTAAGGTTGGTAAAATAAGTTTTTATTTATGTTAGTTTTTCTCATTTTCCTGATTATTTTTACCTAAGAAATATATTCGTTACTGATAAAAATAATTTAAGTTCTCGTATATGCAATTGTATTATAGATATACTTACGTGTCATCATTTTTGTGATTTATGTATTGTTTTTCATCATAATCTTTTGATAATTTCAGTCATAAATGTTTTCATTAAAATATCATTTATAATATTGAAGTGAAATAACTTTTAACACTTTCCCTAGGTTTTTAAAATTTATTAAAACTATAAAATCGTTACCAAATTTCATTGACAATTGTAAAAGTAACATTAGTTCTTCTTCATGAGAGTCTTTATATAGGTGGTTTGAGAATAAGTGGCTATTGTAAACTTTGTTCGGTCCATTGAGTAGCTTTGAACTCATGTGAAAGTTTTCTTCATTTTACTATTGTCTCTCGAACTTTGTTGTAAAAAAGAAAATGACACTATTATCTTGAAACCATACTTTTTTCATTACAAATTGACACTATTTCTCGTAACTATACACTTTTCCTTCTTTTTAAAAATATAAAAGTTAACTTTTTTTCAAGACTTGTTTATCTTTGTAAAAAGTGTGAAATAGTTGTCAAATGATGTCAAATAACTCTTTTTTAAAAGTAAAAGGATATTTTCTTGACCCCATATTTTTTTTTTACTAAAATTTGACACTACTCCTTATAATTATTCACTCTCTCTTCCTTTTACAAATATAAAAGTTAACTTTTTTTAAGACTATTTTACCATTATAAAAGTTGTGAAATGGTTGTCAAATTGTGTCAAACAACCTTTTTCCAAAAGGCAAAGGACAATGATATATTGACACTGTACTTTTTTTAACTAAAATTTGACACTGCACCTCATAATTATTCACTTTCGTTTCCTTCTAAAAATATAAAAGTTAATTAACTTGTGTTAAGACTATTTTACTATTAAAAAAGTTTTGAAATAGTTGTCACATGGTGTCGTCAAACAACCTTTTTCCAAAAGTAAAAGGATAGTGATATCTTGACACCATACTTCTATTTTTATTAAAATTTGACACTACCTCTCATAACTATTTACTTCCTCTTCCTTTTAAAAATATAAAATTATTTTTTTAAGACTATTTTATCCTTATAAAAATTGTGAGATGGTTGTCAAATAGTATTGTCAAACAACCTTTTTCCAAAAGAGAAAGGACACTGGAATCTTGACATCGTACTTTTTTTTTTACTAAAGTTTGACGCTATCCCTCATAACTATTCAATTTCTCTTCTTTTTTAAAAATATAAAAGTTAACTTTTGTTAAGATTATTTTGCCTCTATAAAAGTTATGAAATGGTGTCAAACAACCTTTTTTCAAAAGAAAAAGGACATTAGTATCTTGACACCATATTCCTTTTTACTAAAATTTGACATTATCCTTCATAACTATTCACTTTCTCATAAAAGTTAACTTTTGCTAAGACTATTTTACCGTTATAAAAGTTGTGTTGTGAAATGATTGTCAAATATTGTCAAACAACTTTTTTTAAAATGAAAAAGGACACTGGTATTTTGACACCATAATTTTTTTTTTACTAAAATTTAACACTACCTTTGGTGCTGTTGGGAGGGTGTTGCGTTTGGTGCTGTTCTGGCTGTGGGGGAATGTACTACCTTTGGTGCTTTGGTGCTCTTGGGTTGGTGTCGAGGTAACACATCCTTTAATTTTTCTTCCTATTGCAATCATTCTGCATTTGAACTGAATGTGATAGAGTATCTTGCTGTTGTGTTTGAAGTTTACTTTTGTCCAGAGTATCATGTTGTGTTTTAGTATCATGCATATCTGATTGTAGTATGCATACTGTTGCAAATTGAATTTTGTTGCCATTTCCTATTTTTAGTACTCATTATGCATCTGTTAAAGTCTAGTGTTTGGAGAAAGTTCACACACATTATTTAGTCCTTGTGTCAAGTCCAAGTTTGAGGTCTAAAACCTTATTGTAGAATTGTGGACTTTTTTATCCTTAAAACACAATGCTGTCACTTTTTTCTAATTTCATAATGGAAAATGATATTTTAACCTACTTTTTTTGACCCACTTTTAACCCATTACTTCAATCACCATTAGATCATTTTTTTATTCTTTTTAGTGATGTGATGTGATGATCTAATGGTGATTGAAGTGGTGGGTTAAAAGTGGGTCAAAAAAAATGAATTAAAGTATCATTGTCCTTTCATAATACTGCCATGATGTGGAACTTGTAGTAGTTAAATCTCCATTACACTGAGTTCAATTCTACACAGAGTAATATATAGAATTCATGAATAATTTTGAATGGAAACTACTTAAGCATCACTTGTATTCATAGTTGTGCATCAATCTAGTTCATTGATTTGACTTCCCACCTTTCCTAATGTTTCTTTAGTTCAACACAAGAACTTGACATGTTATTGTATAATTTGATAAATTAAATACATCTCGATAAAAGATAATTATATACATTTTTTTCTAAATTTTTTAAACTTTGTACTTTATAAATCATATTACTTTGTTATAATAAACTTAATTATCTTATTCTTGTTTTACTGGTATTATTTAGTGTAGTCTTTATTTATATATATATATATATATATATATATATAATATTTCATATAGCTTATACAAACTATTATAAATCGATTTTTATTTATATAATTTTGAAATATAACTATTAAAAAAATACAAAATTTCAAAGATTAAATATAAAAGTTGAAAAAGTAAGTATTTTAAAGGAATTTAATTTGATCAAAATATCCGATGGTTAAAGAGGAATGATTTTATATTTGTATTATCATATTACTACTTAATTGCAGAATTGATAATAATATATAATAGTTTGTATAGATCCTTCACTTTTTTATACATACATCTAAACATAACATACTAAAAATTAGTCCAATTCCAATTTGTGTTTAAAAAGTAATTTTCTATAATTAATCGAATTTATTTATTTGCTAGGTCAAGAAAACGCTCATTTTTCAGTCCTGTGAAATTTTCTTTGTGCTAAAACCCTAAACTAAACCCTTTTTGTCACCAGAGAAAGTAGACAGTGCCCCAACAATGGCGAACGCGAGTGACGCTGGCGTCGAAGCCCTACGGCGCCTGAAAGCGACGGATCCACCATTATGGTTGGCGCCGAACGCGGAGCTGTCGGAGGCTACTCGTACGGCGTCCCAATACTTGTTTTCTAAACTAAAACCATTTTCCCCTAAAACGCCATTGGACCAACTCCTCGTGGAAGGTTTCGACGCTGAACAGATATGGCAACAAATCGACCTCCAATCACAGCCTCTGTTATCCACCCTGCGCCGCCGTTTGAAGCAGCTGGCTGAAAATCCTGAAGAGATTTTCCAGTTGAAGGTTCCTTCGGAAATTGGGAACAAGGTGGAGGAAAAGAGTACAGACGAGGGGGAGGGAGATAGCGACGGTTTTGACGAGGAGTTGGATGAGGAAGAGGAAGAAGAAGGAGACGAGGACGAAGAAGAGCAGGGAGAAGAAGAAGGAATGGAAGAGGATGAGGAAGATGAAGTGGAAGACGAAGAGGATAATGAAGAAGGCGGTGGCATTGAGGATAAATTCTTGAAAATAGATGAATTGGCGAAGTACTTAGATAAGGAGGAAGAGGATTTTCAGAATGGTGAGGCAGACGGAGAAGGCGAGGAGGAAGATGATGACGAGGAAAGTGATGAGGTGAGTCTGCTCTTTGCTTAGTGTGGTTTTCACTAGTCTTTTTTGGGGTTTCTGAACACGATCATGACCTGGCACAGTTGTTTTAGGTAGTTCATGCCAATTGGTATTACTGTTAGGGTTTGTGTGAGGTATAATAGGGTCTTGTTTGTTTTTGTTGATTTTTTTTAATAGTGATATATGTTGCTTTTTTAGTATTTTTCTTTTCTTCTAATTTGGCTGTCAAATCCGTATTTATGATGTTCAGCGCTTGTTAAGTTGTTATTTAGTTGTTTATTAATTATTTGGTTCGTGACCCATTCTGATTATATTTATCTAGGATGATGATTTTGGGTCTGGTGACGAAGATGATGTAGACGAAGAAGCAGAGGACATGGAAAATGCAAGGTGTTTATTATTGTCCTCCTACTAGAAATAAAAGGATCTTCATCCATTTTAATATTGCAACTCAAGTTGTTGGTTATATCCACTGTCACTAGTCCATAATTTCACTTATTGGTCAATGAAGTTCCCAAGTAAAAGCTTTAAATTGCTTCACTTCTGCTTGACGATCTATGTTCCACAAATACCTATAGATACCGCATGTGTATGTCTTGTTCTTGGGTAGACTTTGTGGTGAGATCCGAGTAACAATATCAAAGCATTATAACCCGGAGGTCTAGCCTTATGATAGTACATGTAGAATTGTGATTTTAATGTTTAACACTTGTCACGTGACAACCTGATATGCAATGCCTTATCTAATTTTATTTTATTCTTTTGATCTTATTTCCAAACATGGGAGAGGGAGGGGAGGGACCAGCCTCTTACTAAATTTGTGGAAAAATCAAGCCACTTGCTCTTCATCGGACAAAGAAATGTATATTAGGCTAGTTCTTTTGATATTATAGATATAGATGTGAAAGCTTGTTTCTCTTTTTCCTATTTCTGATATTTATCTGTATGAGTCCCACGCTGAATACTCCCATTACTAAGTGAAGACTCCTGCGGTCGCCCTTGTCATCAGTGTTGTGCTTTCTTCTATTCATCACATATATATAATAAGAAAAGAGTGTTAATTAGTTAGTCTACTGCTGTTAGCTAGGATTTTGTGGCTGTTGGTATAAATAAGGTAGGACTGCTGACAGACTGAATGATAATGAGAGCAGTGCAGTGTCCAGTTCTTTGATCTCTCTGTTTCTCTTCCCTTTCCCTCTATCCTCTTCATCCTTTTTTCTTCTTCCTTCTCCTCTTTCCCACCAGAAACGTGAAATTCCTATTTGTAGCTGAAGGTCGAGGTGTGATCTCTATCTTTGGGACTTTAACAATATGGTTGTCCTCTGCATTAAAGCTTCACCATCATGTTATGCAATTGTCTGGATACTTTTTCATTATATTACTCCTTGTATAACTTATTTCTACCTTAGATGATTTTTACCATGTCTGTATGCGGGGTTCATTTTTTTCACCTGTTGCCATCAGGTATGAAGACTTCTTTGGAGGTAAAAAGGAAAGGGGCTCAAAAAGAAAAGCTCAAGTACTTCAGGAATCTAAATATTCTGAAGATGAGGATGATATGGAATTTGACAATGAGGTCTCTCTCTCTCTCTCTATATATATATATATATTATTTACTATTTATTTTGTAAATAGTTTTCTTAATTTCTTATTCTATTTTATTACACATGTGTAGAAGAAAGGGACTGCATCTGCCCACGAAAAGCAGCTGGAAAAAATTCAATCCAAGATAGAGCAGATGGAGAAAGCTAACATAGAGCCAAAAACATGGACTATGCAGGGTGAGGTAATACATTAGTCCCTTTTTCATTTTTTTTATCTGATTACTTTTTGGGTTGGATTTGCAGGCTTTTATGCTAATCTGGTATTTTGATTATTGATGATTTTATACAGGTAACTGCTGCAAAGAGACCCAAAAATAGTGCATTGGAAGTTGATCTAGACTTTGAGCACAATGTGAGGCCTGCTCCTGTAATCACTGAGGAAGTTACAGCTTCTATCGAGGATATGATCAAGAAGAGGATTATTGAGGTAACTTAATATGCTGAACTGACATGATTTGGGCGTCTACTATAGTTCATCATGTCATTTACTTGAGTGGGAGCTGATACATAGATGGCAACTTCTACCATTTTGGTAAAAAGTTGGGTGTGTTAAGCCTGATTATATAATTATTGCAAGTAATACATGAGATGAACTGCATAACACTACGTTTTTTCTAATGTACACTTGTGTTTATTATAGGGGCTTTTTAATGATGTGCAAAGGCTTTCTAAATTGCCGTCTAAAGCGCCTCGGGAAGTTAAAGAGTTGGTAAGACTTATTTAACTGAAATAGATTTTATTGTTCAATCAACATTTTGTCTAGCTCTATCTGTATGTAACTAATTTGTACAAGTAATTTCATTTTTGTTATGAATTCAGGATGACAATAAAAGCAAGCAGGGACTTGCAGAAATTTACGAGGTTTGTACTTTAAGTATATTTTCTGCATCATTTGAAAATCTTTTACTAATTTGTCAAGGGTTTGTAAATTTCATCCTTACTTGTGATGTACCTCAAATGTATTTTTTTTTAATTGTTGACAGCAAGAATATGTTCAGAAGACAGACCCCACATCTGCTCCATTGTCATTCAAAGATGAACAAAAGAATGAGGTGCAAATCTTGATTGTTTTACTTTGTATCTGTTTATTGTGCTATTTAATCTCTTCTCATTTGTTATGTGCTTCATGTTCTCATGCATTATACAAAATTGGCTAATTGTATCAGGTTGTGTAACCGCCCTTTATATATTTCATTATTATGCATTAATCTTACACCTTGTACTCGTTATCAGGCTAACATGCTGTTTAAGAGACTCTGTCTGAAGCTGGATGCCCTATCTCATTTTAACTTTGCCCCAAAACCTGTATGGCACCGACGATCTTTTTATCTCATGATAGTCTATTAATACTTGACTTGAAATTTCTTCTTATTTTTCCTTGGATTGAAATGGACAGGTTATAGAGGACATGTCTATTCAAGCTAATGTGCCTGCTCTGGCAATGGAAGAAGTAAACAGCTATTCTTTTTATCAGTTTTTTTTTTTGTGCTTATGTTTCTTACATTTATCAGTTACTGACAATGTATTATACCTTCCATGGGTAGATTGCTCCTGTGGCTGTTTCAGATGCTGCTATGTTGGCTCCTGAGGAGGTGTTTGATGGCAAGGGTGATATCAAGGAAGAAGTAGAGCTTACACAGGCAGAAAGGAAGAGAAGGAGAGCTAACAAGAAAAGAAAATTTAAAGGTATCATAGGTTATGTAATAAAAGTATCTTACTTGTCACTGACAGCATAGTGATTATGGTTTTCAATACATATTACCTGTCTTTTTACGAATTTTCACACTATATGCGTATGACTTCTCTAGGAGGGAAGTTGCCCATCATTTTGTTGTGTACAAGCCAAAAAATATTTTCATATGTTTTTCATTATTCATTAACAAACTTTGTGGTTACAGAAGAGGCAGTAAAAAAGACAAAAAAGAAGGCGCAAGAAGGTGCAATTCATAGCCAAGTTAATGGTAATTTTTTTATCTGGCTTTTTAATACTAGGTTTAGAAATGTTAATTTCTTTGTCAGCAATGTCAATTTCTTGTTAGGAACCTCATTATGTTAAGGAATTAAAACGATAGCTATGCAATGGCTGTTCTATTCTGAAATGCCATTATCCTATTATCCCAGGAGTTGGATATATACCTTTTCTTTTTTAATCTTGGCTGGCTTTTTTAAAGATTTGGTAGAACACACATCATACGTGTGGAGCATTTTTTCTTTCTCTCATGATTCCTACCAAATCCTGTGGAATGTTAAAGTTTTAGATAGTCATGGTATATATTCAGCAGGGATAGATTGAACAAGTTTTAGTTTCGAGTCTCAATTAATTCCAATGTAAGCCTGTCTGAACAATGTTTTACTGAAACCGGTGGTATCTGATATAGACTCTACCCTTGTCTGGGTACAATTCCTTGTATTTTATTTAGTCTTAAGATCCGATGACTAGTTGTCTACACATTAAGGTGAGGTGGCTTCCATCTGTGGATGAGCAGTCAGATGTAGTCCAAAGAAATTTTCGAAAGACATGGTAGCTTCTTACCTTAAATCTCCCTGGATCTTTGCAGGGTAAGGAACAATGCGAAATTTTATATTGTTTATAGAAGCTGCACAACTAACAATGAGTTGAAGATGGAGCTCGTGGCAAAACATGAGCAAAATAGACGTGGAAGAAGATTTTTTTGGAGTCAATCATGATATATGGGCGATGCCATTCAAACCCGTGCTGCAGTGGCAGACGAGAGTATCTTAATGCTTATAGTTTTTTGTTTTTGCTGTTCCTTAAATTCTAAGTTAATATCAAATCAATTGATAGGTCATGGTTATTTGCTTTCCCAGTTATTGTTTAAAGTTTGTTGTAGCTGATATGTTGTATTGTTCCGCACCCCTTGCTAATGGCTTATAGTTGAACGTTTGATTGCTAAACCAACAGGACAGAAGAAAACTGTTGGAGCTTTTTGCTTTTGATGCTCCCGCTTGTAAAGTTTTTTTAAGCCGGCAAATATTTGATTCTTTTGAATAACTTGTATGGCACTGCTATCAAGGAATGAGCATTAGTCGAGTTTTTTTTCAAGACACCATTGCACCGTAAAATAAGAAAATCGTTGGGCAATCTTTTTTATATGTTTTGCAATGCTTTGAAAGGGGGTTTAGTTAGGTTTTTTTTTTTTTTTTTGTAAACTAACATCTTTTAAGAAAAACATGATTAGTTTCGACAATCAATGCCTGAATATTATTTGGTTACAAAGAACTGGGAAAGGAATTTAAAAGACTCCCCTTCTACTTAATGAAAGTCTATTCAGGTGCAAGGGTAACGAGTTTTTAATTATTTTTGAGGTAGAAATGAACCGGAAGAAAAAAAAACATTGGAAGGCACTTGAGTTTTGGTTAACCATTAGGTGATAGAACATGTAAAAGCAATATGCAATAATTTCATACTATATTTGAAGCGTACAACATTCTCCTGAGCAGCCTTCATAAAACAACAGCAATTGGCTTCTGCACTGTAAACGATGAATGTAATAATGTTACTTACAAGGACGGTGTTCTTCATGAGAACACCTTAGAGCAGAGGTCTTGCTCAACTTATACCCATTTCAAACTGAATACAAAATTGGCTTTACGTCTGAATTGATTCTTCTGTAATGTCCTCCCAACTTTCTGCATTTCTTTTCATACCTGTAATGCAGATTTGATATGTGGACAAGTAGCCCAATCTGTTCTTTTATGGATTGAACTTTACCCAGAATGCCAGCTTGGACCGTCTGTACAAGTTTTACTCATTACCACTAATTTTCCCTTTTTCTTGTTTTTGAGCGACTACAATAAGTGAAGTCCAAAGCACTTTAAAAATATGCTTACTATTTTTAACCTAGACCGAAAGTATCATTGCTTAATGTCATGAAAATCTTGAGTATCAGGTTCAACTAAATTATTGAATTAGCACTTCTTCCGATAAAAGGGTATGGCCATCATTCCCTTAACGCAAAAATTACCCCTCTTCTCCGAAAATAAAAATGCTAGAGCGTGCTGACCATGAGGGGCGTCACACCAAACAATAGCATTTCATTTACTTAAATTTCCTTCAAGCCTCTCAATTGCAGCACTAACCCCACTCTTAACTTCTCTCTGACCAGGTGGATGTGCTGCCTGACTCGCTTCATTAGCCATTTGTACCAGCTTCAGATGGACCCAACCTGCCAAAGAATTAGCGGGAAAAAAAAATTCAATAAATAGCCGCACATCCACAATTCAGATAAGCAATGTATATCATTCAACAATTAAATAATAAAATTGCTTCCACTCTCTATTCACTAGCAAAACTACTCAACAAATAATAATCAACATTACCAAGAGGAAAGCAAAATGCTGCTCCCAGCACCGACCCTAGCACCATGTTCCTTGCTCGCCAACGGAGTGATCCAGGCACTAAAACAAAACAGCAAAACAGGATAGAACATATCAACGCATTAATTTTGTGGTCTGACCATTTTGTATTATCTAAAAGATTTTCAACCTAAAGAACGTACGATAAAAATGTAGAACAGTTAGCTGTTCTCATCATCTTCCCAAGTAACAATATATCGAGTACTGTAAGTGTATGATTTCTTACTGATTAAACCAAAAGCTGAAGCAGTCGCTGATCCAGCTCCAACAACATTAAAAACATCATGAACACCCCTCTTCTCTGCAAGGAAATTTTGCATGCAGTAAAATGCAGCAGTAAACATTCCAAGGCGTATCCCTCCCACTATTGAGCCCCGTGTAACTCTAAGGAATCGTTTCTCCATTGCATCTCTCATCAATCGATATTGTTCGCGTTTATCTTCAGTGCTCCCAAGTTTCAACATAACTTCGGCATCCTTGCTCTAGCAACACATGTGAAATTCCTTAAGATTGCGACAGTTAATTGGGATAATCTAGACTAGCAATACTTACAGCAACATGTCTGACTAGAAAAAAAAACTAGGATTGGCTATAAAAAAAGATAAATGTCAGTAGCATGTTTGCGAAGAACATTCCCATAGGTGACACTGGTTTTTGTTGCATTTAGATGTAAATTTAAATCAACATGATATTGCTAACAAACTCCATTGGGGGTATCTTGAACATATGCCCTTCAAACCAAGAACTAAACATCTCAAGTGGAGATCTGCATGTGGTTCGATAGCAGTGTAATAGATAATGATCTAATAATCCACCCAATATATTTTCGTTTTAGTCATATTTCTAAAACTGTAGAATCTCTAACAATTGCCATCAATCTTCTTTCGGTCAAGAGTCAGAATAAGTAGTATTTGTTCAGTCTTCTTCAGAAGGACATTTTGAAACAACGATAGTTACTCTCCTTATCTAAACAGCAATACAGCGCATAGAAAACAAATAAAATGTGAGCTCATGCAAGTAGCAAAAATAATTAAAAGGTTTAGATATATTTTTAGTCCCTATATACAAAGATATGTTCAGTTCAGGCCGTTAAAAAATAGTCACCTTTTGGTTTTTCATTTCTGAAAATGTGTCACGTGTGATCATTGTGTTTCAAATTACATCAACTCTTTTTTGTCCCTTGTTTAAGGAAATATGAACAATAAAATATAAGAGAACATTTATTTCGTGAAGGTCTAAAAGTGACTAACACTAGTATTTCATATATAAGAGAACAAATATATGTTTCCATAAGCTAGTGTTAACTAAACAGTGCCTTAACCTAAGTGTGCCTTATCCAAACACTAGATGACAAGCACAATTAGAAAATCTACAAACATATGATTGGAAAAATGTACTGACCTAGTTAACCTTTCTAAGAAAAAGAGTAGCTTCAAACTAAAAGCGCATGCGGAGGGGAGGGACAGGTGCAGTGAAAGGACAACACAGCAAATGAGCAAATACAACGTAACATTTTATAATCAACAGTTTTAACAACTTGCAAAATCAAAAACAATTCATGTCGTCCTTAGTCAAGGGTACAATGGGATTAAGAAAACAAATTATAGCTGATCATCTGTTTATGGTTTATGGCAATTCTTTTTACATCTTTATAGTATCCACGTAATGGGTATGCACCTGCATTCTTATGTTACCATTCTGGAAAATTCTATATGAACAGTCTTCTGCTTTAGTTATCTTTGTTTCTGTTATAGACTAGATAACATAAAATATTGTTTTAACAAATTGTATTCATTTTGTAATGGAGATGTTATATAGTCTTCTGCTTTATTGTACATTCTTCTTCTACCGAAGACCCAAGAACTTTCACAAGGGAGATTAATTCTTGGGAACCACAATTTAAATAAATAACTATGAAATACTCAACATGGACATGTGTAACAGTAAGAAAACCAAATCAAACTCACACCATATTACAGAATATGCCCTTTGAACTCTTATCTTTTCTTTCAATGACCTTTTTCTGAGTTGAGCATACACTTTGAAAATGCAATATGAAGCAGGGTTTTGAAACATATTTTTACTTATATACTTACAACAGAAGCAGCTGCCTCCTTGCTACCACCGTATAACATGCCTGCAAATACTCCAATAACAGTCGCTGTTCCCCAGTTAACTGTTCCAGCTAGTCTTGGAGAATTCTGATTAAGGCAAGTATTAGAATAGCAATAAAGTTAAGTGAATTCAGTATGGTGAAGCCCAGCACACACTTGAAAGCAACATTTTAAGAAAACCAGGAGGAAAAGAGAATGTTCTCATTAGATGATCAATAAGATAAAATTCAATTCAATACATTATGAATTATATGATATGGACAAATTTCTGAAAGTACACACATTAACTTACTCACAGGTAGATACAGTTAGATAACCAGCATTCCATAACTTTTATCATCGAACAGTTATGAGAATTGAGAAGCCTCTGAACAAACCTACGGAATTCTAAAAGTGATTTTCATTATATTTTGAAACTTGGTCATGATCTCCACGCCTCTCCATCTCATAAATCATAACAGATACCTAATTTATTTATTCTGAGAGAAACTTAAAATGCATCACTGCACATCTAAGGTCAGACTAAAAAACATCTAGAAATGGGAAAAGCAAAATATTATCGATTTCAACACCGCAAGTCTAGATTAGACATAATTTCATTAGTTCTATAGCGACAGATAATGGAATTCTATTAAGTAAATCATTCTTATACTCGTCACTATTAGCAAGTGAACAGGCGTGATAATGGAATTCTCTTTCTGTTCTAGTCAGCCACCAATTGAGCTCAAAACGAACCAAGTAGTTGCAGCTACCGAATTTATAAGTTTCGCCACTATCCTATAAAGAGAAAATTCTAGGGTTCATAATTCAAATCGGTCGCACACTACTATCCATTCACACACCAAACAATGCAACAAAGTTCTTAGCCAAACGAAAAACAAAAACAAAGAAAAAGAGTAACATGGAAGAGTTTTGTACTTGTGGAACTGTGGATTCGGCGCTGTCAGGGACTTCCATGATCTGAGGCAGGCCAAAATCAACGGAATGGAAATGGAAGTAGTACAAACTCTTTGATTGACGAAAGAGAATTCGAAGACAAAAGGGGAAAGGTAAATCGATCTCCAACTAAATTGATTCCGAATGTGCGTATGGTAGCGGAATCCAACGATTGCACCGTCCTGGAAACTTTAATTTTAGGTACTATCTCAGACTAACTCTGGCTTGAACGTCCTGCACTACTTTTATTTTCTTTTTGTTTTTTTATTAAACAATACTTCAACTTTTTAATCTAACCTTGGTCGAAAACAAAATTCGATTAGTTTATTTTTAAAAGTTTTATGATAATATTTATAAATATAATAAATATATGATTATTAATGTGTGAATTCAAATTTTGTAATTAAAGACCAATTATTATAATAATCAAAACTTAGTAGTTAATGTTAGTGATAAATTTAAAAACCAATTCATAATTGAAACTATTTTAATTATCAATTTAGATATCAATTATAATTTTTTGAAACTACTTTAGTTGACAAATTGATCACTATATATTGACTAATTATATTTTGTTACTATAATTAGTCACTATTTAAATATTTTATTGTAGTGTATTATGACTTTATAAATTATAAATTAGATATTTGATTGATAATTATCGTTAAAATATTTTAAAATATTAGATACAATACGTTTCAGACACGGACATGTGATTCAAATTGAAGTATTGGTTGAAAATTAATTTACACTACTTTATAATAACATTGGTCGAAAACTAATTTACACTATTTTATGATTCAAGTATCAAATTTTAATCTCAATATATACTATTATAAATATTTAGATGAATGTAACATTAACTTTGAAAATTTATTTTCCATCAAATAAGCTAACTAACTACTGAACAAACTAAAAATAGATCTTATTAGTTAACTACTTAAAAAATTAAATAAAACTATTTAATTTTATATATAATTTTGAAATGAACCTGAGGGCAAAATCAATGATAACACAACTTTAATGAAAGTTATTAAGTTTCTTATATGATGTGCTCAAAATTAAATTAAATTATATTATATCTTTGAGAAAACCTTTTTGAAAATAAATTCCACTAACATAAGTTAATATTGTTAATCTCAAATCACCAAACAAAAAAATAAATTTAAAATAGGAACAACAATTAATTTTAAATGAGCGAAATATTTTTATTTCAACAAGATGTTTACTACGCTAAAAAGAATTAATAAGTAGGCACCTTTATAATGCAAACACCCATCCAATATTAGTTTAAATATACTTTTTCAGTGTTTTCCTTTTGATAAATATTAAATAATAAATCATGTATATTATAAAAAATATTATCAAGTGTCCTTTTTTTTTCTATTTGAGGTTCATTAATTCATCTAATACAAAAGTATAATAAATATTGAACTTTCAATAAAATAATAATTTCCCTTTAATTGTTTAAAGAAAATTATATTTTGATTTTGATTTTAACTATTTTACTTCTTGACATAATTTGACAATGATTTAAGGTAAGTCATTACTTTTTAAAAAAAAATATAGTATATTAATTAATAATTTTATAATAAAAGTAAATCACATCATAAATAGTAAAAAAATAAAAATAAAAAAGTAAAAGTCATATTATTATTCTATTTGCTTAAAATTGGGATTCTCTCGGTAAGAAAGAAAAAAAAAAAAAAAACTAATAAGTCAAAAATCTTCAATTTCAAGTCTCGCCAATAGGTAAACCAGTTTATACATGGGTATTGCCTGCAACTCGAAACTTTACCATGATTTTATTTTTAAAGAATCCATGGAAAGTTAAAAGAGAAATGTTAAAATAGGAAATGTGAATGTAAACTGTGACTTGTTGATTTATTTTATTTTATTTGTCTTATGTGTGGGATAGCATATGAATTTGGAAAGAAATAAATGATCTAACATAGTCTCAAAACCCTTATTATAAGTGACAAAGAACCATCAAACATAAACGAGTTAAGAAATTATAAAAAAGATTTATACAAGTACAAGTTGCTCAAATAAAAGAATAACGATATACATATGACCTATAATTTTTATTTCATGTATATTTCTTATGCACTTAGTTTTAGTTTTCTTCCTTTTTTTTTTTATCACCTCTTACATCTTATAAATTTATTATTTTTGTTTTTGACTAAATATATATTAAATTTTAATAAATCCTTTTCATCTACATGAATAACTTACCTCATTCATTTTAATCAATCACCTCAACAACACTTGTCTGTCTTTCTTTATTTAATTTTGTTCTTTTTAAAGTCTTTTGTAAATGAAGAAGATGTTTGAGGAGTATCGGAAAAGATCCTTTGACAGCACTATAGAATGGGACTACAAAATTTAGAGAGCTTCAAGTGATCAGTGCTCTTTATCTCTCTACTAAGATCAATTTGTAGCCAAATGCTTTGGTCTTAATTTTTTTCTTTTTCTAATTTGGGATCTCAAACAGAAGGAAGAAACTATTAGTGTGAATTATTAAATTTTTTTTAAAAAATAACAATACATTAATCAAGAGTTCATACTAAACCAAATTAAAAATAAAAAAAAAGAAGTCATACTATTATTGTTCTATTTATAAACCATCCCAACCATGTAAACTTTTTTGTTTTCTTACTACGAGTACGCATGGTAACTCATGTTGCTCTGTCTTTTTTCTCTGTATAGTTTGTTCAACAAGTAACCTTATAAAGATATTGGATTCTAAAGAAACCAGTATATTGTTGAGGAAGCAGCGAAAGCAAAGCAAAGGTAGGGAGAAATAGAAAAGCCCCAAAAATGTCCAATAAAATAAGAACAACAATAATCCGTGGTCCCTACCCCAACATAAAGCGAAGGAAAACCCCCACACAATTCATCTAGATTCCCCCAACATCAAAATAAAGCTTCCTCATAATCATCACGTAACTGATGCAACAAGTGAGTATTGAGAAGCATGGGTTCAGTGGTGTTTGGAGTGTGGTTTCTCTGGGCAGCAGCATATGCAATGACTCTAAGTCGGTGTTACCCCAACACATGCCGTTCATACTGCGGCAACATAACCATAGATTACCCCTTCGCACTCCAATACGGTTGCGGCCACCCAGGCTTCCGCGACCTTCTTTTCTGCATGAACGAGGTTCTCATGTTCCACGTCAGCTCCGGCTCCTACAGGGTCCTCGAAATCGACTACGCCTACCAGGCCCTCACCCTTCACGAGCCTCACATGTCCACCTGCCACAACCTCGTCCTCGGATCCCGAGGCAACGGCTTCTCTGTCGAACCCTGGCGCGCTCCTTACATGAACCCCGCCGCCGACAACGTCTTCATGCTCATCGCCTGCTCCCCCCGCTCCCCCCTCTTCCAGGGCTTCCCCGGAAAACACCTCCCCTGCCGCAACGTCTCCGGCATGGGCTGCGAGGATTACCTCTCCTGCCCCGCCTGGGAGATGATGGGCCACAAGAGATTGGGCTCGGCTGCCTTCTTCGGCTCCGGCCCACCCGAGTGCTGTGCTGTTCCCTATCAGGCTATTAGGGAGATTAACCTCACCAAGCTTCAGTGTGAAGGGTATAGCAGTGCTTACAGCGTCGCTCCGCTTAAGGTTGATGGGCCTGGCGGCTGGTCCTACGGGATCCGTGTTAGGTACTCCCTCCAGGGGAATGATGAGTTCTGTGGCGCTTGTGAAGCCACCGGTGGCACCTGTGGCTACGGTTCCGATGGGATTAGACAGGTCTGTATGTGCGGGGACTTCAACTCCACTTCCAATTGTGATTCAGGTTCCTCCTCCATTTACCAACTTTTTCGCTAATTCATAATCATTCTTTGAAAGAAAAAAAATTGGTTTTTTCACTCTTTCTGTAAATTTTACAGTTGGCATACCGTCAGGAGCAAGGTCTACCTACAAACACGATCAAGTATTAGCAGGTACTGCCACTAAAGACTCTGTTTTTGGGGAAAAAATAAAAATTACAGTTTTAATCTTTTGGATCTAGGTCTTATATTCCAATTGAATCTCAAGTACTATAAATCAAGTTATCTGAACTTTACTTACATTAAATGTTAGAATAAGTTGATGAATTAAAATTACAGAATTATAGTATTAGGAGATCCAATCATACATAGAAATATTTACATAGAAATGTCAGTGCTTTTACTTTTTTTATGTAAATATTTTAAATTAAGATATGAAGTGAAAAAAATCAGATTCTTGTTTTCCCTATTAAGGAATCATTTAGCATTGGAGTGAAATTGATCTTTTTTTGGTTGTGTAACTTACCTTATTGTACAGGACTATTGACGTTTGTGGTATTGTGGATGACGACGACCATTCAGATTTCAAAAGTATGATATGTATAGTGTGTGAGACTATATCATCGTGAAATGGGTCAAGTGTTCCATATGTAAATGCCATTTTTTTGCTGAAGACAATGGTTATACAATGAGACTGAGAGTGAGTTTTGATTTGTATCCCGTCTTCGCCGTTTAAATGCTTACTCAAACAATTAGTTGAAGTTTGCTAATGCTGCTCCTTCTGAATCTCATTCACTCTACGATGCATGAAAAAAATATGTCGCCAGATCTTGACATGCTTCAAAATTTAACATGATTTTATTAACGATACATACCTCATTTCATTACCATTCAATCAAGTAAGGAAGTTACTTTGAGTAGACACACTCTGTTTTCAACGAATATCGACAAAAATGAGTTGTTAAAACATTTTTTTTTTCACGAATCGGTGTCTATCTAGCACTTTTTTAAAGATGCATATATTGCTGATTCTATGACTTGTCATATAATTTTAAATTTTTATATATGCCATTAAAGTTTTCAAGTAGCCTATCAACACTTAGTATTTGGTATTTACAATCTCAAGACTTAAATTTCATAAAGGAAAATTACCTATTGACAAATTTTTTTTTGACAAAGTTAACAAAGTTTCTAAAAATGGAATTAACAAACTTAAATTTTGATTTTTTAATTAAAATAAAATAATAAAATAATATTTTTTTACCTAAATAAGAAAGATTGTCAAAAACTTTGTTAAAAAACTTTGTCAACCAATAATAGCCCTTTCATAAAACTTTCAATAGAACACAAGTATCTAATAATAGAATCTTAAGTCTTGATAAAAAAATATTTTTTCAATATTAACAACCATATATTCACAACACCAACCAAAATAATTGCCCGAAAAATTGAAGTTTCATCGTTCTTATAAGATTTCAATTATCATAGCAAAAGTTTTTAGGGTTATTTAAAGATTAAGTATTATGATTAAACTGTAAAAATAATATTCTATACGAATTTCTTTGTAGTGTAAAAAAGCTCTAACGAAATAATATTGAATCTCTCACTAGGCTTTGAAATTGAATAATTTGATGAATTTTCTATTCATATAGAGGGTTTTGCCTAACAATCTTCCAAACAATAAAACTCTATAATTTCACATGACGCACTTTTAATGGTGGAGTACAGTCTGTAAGGACTAGTTTTGGAGATGGTGTTACTTACTGCTAGAGAGAGAGAAGGGCCAGCGAATAGCATGTTGAAGGTGATATTCCACTCTATTTTCTACGTCATGCAAACCCTAAATAAGGAAAAACAAAAAACCAAGCCAGTTCATTTCTCCTTTCGTTCATCACGATCTCCGCATGCACAACGTTTTTTCTCTGTTCTTATATCATCTTTCTACCTCGCTGCAAAACACATAAACCTGAAGGATCATGCCTCTGAGGAAATTAATCAAGATCGGGAATACCCTCTCCCTGTCCACCTTCACGGCGGAACCCCACGACAAACACATGTCTACAGAGCAACAAAGGAGTAATCATAACGAGGCATCAAAGCCAAATACCATATCATCACTTGTTTAATTCTCACTATTTTCAAACAAAACCAAAAGCAGAGCAATTGTTGATTAGAAGAAAACAATGGTGCAATTTTTTAACGTTCCTGAAAATCTTATTACCTGGCTATGCCTAATGCTGCTGTCGTCGTCGTTGTTAATCCCACGTGCGGGATGCTCCGGCACGGGTATACGCGAAACGGGTCTCACGTGCGGGGATTATGAGAACCCTGAGTCTACCGCGTCGAATTTCATGGCCATAATGGACATGGTGTCGTTTCAGGTCAAAGAGCGAGGGTGGGGAGCGCAGACGCTGCTGGGTTCTGGGCCTCCGATGTACGCATTGGCCCAATGCCGGCGCGACCTGAAGCCCGCGGACTGCTACATGTGTTTCAGCCAAGCGAAGCTGGTGTTGTCACGGTGCGTGCCCAAGGCAGCTGGCAGAATCTACCTCGACGGCTGCTTCCTCCGATACGACGATTACTCCTTTATCCGCGAGAGCGTGGACCCCACTCATGATATCGGCATCTGCGTGGCCCCAACTCTGGGGAATGACACGGCCAGCTTGGTGTCGGCGATGGTGTCGAACGTGACGGAGGAGGCAACGGAGCGTGGGTTCGCGGTGGACGGAGGGGAGGGGATTTTCGCCCTGGCGCAGTGCTGGTCGACGCTGAACAAAGGGAGGTGCAAGATATGCTTGACCGAAGCGGCGAAGAAAGTGCTGGAATGTGTGCCCAGTGGTGAGGGTAAGAGTCTATTCACTGGTTGCATTTTGAGGTATTCAAGGCACAAATTCTACAACGACGTTTCAACATCTAACGACATCAAGGTTTCTCCTTCTACAGGTAACACACACTAAGGATTTTGTTCTTTTACTTCTATTATAATTATTTGATAAAAAAAAACATGTATGACACATACATACGAGGTCACTGGTAATCAAGAAACAATAGTTTAAATTAACTTTGTATACCAGATCATCTTGTCTATCAATTAGTACAAACAATAATCCGACATTTCCCCAAGGAAACCCCTTTACATGCACCAAGCTTAGAATACATAAATTGAAAGCTCTTAATGATCCGGTGACTTATTTCTATGTGTATCCTTCGGTGACTAATTATGCTTTAAGGCGACCAATTTTACCATTTGACTTAACTTCAACAGCTTAAACACACTTATACCCAATTGTCTTCTTTTTAGGTAGAAAAGGAATCAACTCTCATGTGTGATAATATTCTGGGTAAGACTAAGCATTTCAATCATTCAAGTTTGTCATCATTCAAGATATCAAGTTCTTTCTTCACATTTTAGGAATAGTTATAACGGACATAAATAAGAAAGGAGAAAACCGAAGGAGACAACCTTTGATAACTTGGAAATTGTAAATAGGATAATGATTATAGGTAGAGCTAGAGCTGGTACTTTTTTGAAGAGTTATATGATAACTAGATCTTCAGTATCAGAAGTCATGGTGTGGGTAGGTGGTGGTGAGGGACTTGAAGAAGAGGACTTACCATGTAATATGAAACCAATCTTTTGTGTTTTGCAATGTTAGGTGATCACAGGGGATGATGATGGTTCTGGTGGACTTGAAGGAGACCAGAAACTTTGAGGAGTGGTTTGATTTGGAGTGTCATGAGTGAGGAATGAGAATGGTTCAAATAATGGGACAGGTACAAATTGTTGGATGGAACTATATAGGAAAGAAGGAAAGAAAGGACTCTCTTAAAAAAGGTTGACACTTGTAGACAAGTACCTTTCAGTTTGTGAAGAATAACTAGGTTCCGCAAATTACCACAATAAAGCACAAGTTGGAAATCCTTTTTTCTGATGATATTTTACCATCATATTCTTCCAAGTGATCATAGACACTTTGGACAAGAAAACAAAGCTCAACAGATGTAGACTAAGGTAGTTTTTTACTTAAACTTCTTTGAGGTAATTGTGAGAGACTAGGTGCAAAAGTGGAAACCTACAAGGTGTTCAAAGAAGACTCGTTCTTCGGCCAGTAGTGAAGGGAGAAAAAGAAGGTTGAAATTGGGAGTTGGCGTGACAAAACTACAACTAGGAGACAGATAGGTATTGAAAAAATAAGTTAAACAATTCCAATAAATTCTCTAAATGAATCTTATGGTGATTTAAGAGATTGGTCATTTTATTTCTGGTCAAGAGATGTTCTGTGTTCATCCAAAATAAAATAAGCACCATTAAGAATGTTCAGTTGATACGCTTTATAATATCTTAATTTGTGATATTGAATTTGAATAAATAATAATAAGTTTAATTACTTGTAGCAAGAGTGTTATCACCTCCAATATTCCTTGAGTTTTATGAATGATATATGTAAACGCGTACCAAATGTGTGTGTGTATATATACAGTTGTTTATTTTGTTAACTTTTACAATAACATCATGCGGTGTAGCTATACATTCCATGCTTTAATTCATACATCCCAACACCAGGCTAGTTACGACAGGACATTGACATTGCTATTTCTTTTACAGTTCAAGTTAATTCAGAAGGGCCTGGTGTGTGGACGATCGTTGCATTTGTATTATCATTGATGGTAGGGATTTCATTCATCGTAATAGCTGCATCTATGTGCTGCCATAGAATGTCGTCACGTAGAAAAGGTAATGCTTGTTCGTTTAATGCCACAGTGGTTGTATTTTTTTGTGTAGTATTTTTCTATGCTCTAATGTGCTAATTCTATTTCAGTAAGCGACAGTGGTGGTTTGGCACCTGATTTTTCCTTCGTAGCTGGCTTCAGTTTTAGGTACGATTTGCTCGAGAACGCCACAGATCATTTTGATCCTGCAAACAAATTAGGTCAAGATGGAGCTGCTTCCGTGTTCAAAGGAACCCTCCCCACTGGGAAGATTGTTGCTGTTAAACGATTATTTTTTAATAAACGGCAATGGACAGAGGGGTTCTTCAATGAGATCAATTTGATTAGTGGGATTCAACACAAGAATGTGGTGAAGCTTTTGGGGTGCAGCATTGAAGGCCCTGAAAGCCTGTTGGTTTATGAATTTGTGCCCAATGGAAGTCTTGATCAATTCCTTTTCGGTGAGTTATACAGTTTGAGCGATTTTAGTTCAAGTCGGTGTTTTTTCTCAATTATTTACTGAGCATGATTTCAATGTCTTCGTTTTACTGGCCAGAGAGACATTTGCTCATATGTATTTAACTGTCTTGCGTATTTTTAATCGAACACATTTGGTTGGTCTATAGGAACTTTGTGGTGTTATTTTCGTTATGGACTGTAACATGTCTTACAATTCGTTAAAAGTGCTACAAGTTGCTATAGAGGAAAATCACGATTTTCATTGGTGACTTGGCGTTTAAGCTTTGTTATTGATTACTGACTAGCACAATTCAGTTTAGCTTTGAAGGGGGGGGGAATTGAGGGAACACATGCATGTTATCTTATTCTCCTTTTCTATCTTGCTATGTGCTTATTTTCAAAATTGAGAATAGATCCCTTGTAATTTGCAGGTAGGGGCTCAGAAGATGCTCTGAACTGGGAAAAACGGTTTCAAATCATATGTGGGGTAGCTGAGGGCCTAGCATACCTTCATGAAGGCTCTGGAACAAAGATTATTCACAGAGACATAAACTCTAGCAACATTCTATTTGATGAGAATATGAATCCAAAAATAGCGGATTTTGGTCTTGCTCGCATTGTTACTGGAAACAAATCTCATCTTAAGACAGCAAATTCGAGAACACTGTAAGTAGAAAAGTTCTCTCATTTCAATTTATGTAAAAACACGAGGATTCTGAAATTAGTTACATATATCCAGACTCTGCGATGATCAAAACTGCACATCCTTTGTGAAGAAAACGTTTCTCTTAAAAAATTGTACAAGAATGGACAAAGTTTTAATGTCTTCCAATAAAAAAATTCACTTGTGTTACACTATTGGTCTGGTCGCATATTAAAGTCATCTGCTTTTGTCAGGGGATATTCGGCTCCTGAATATGTTTCCAAAGGACAACTGACAGAGAAGGCAGACATATATGCTTTTGGTGTCCTAATTGTTGAAATTGTGTGTGGTAAGAGGAACAGTGATCACATAGAGGGGTCAACTTCACTTCTCCACAGCGTAAGATTAACTATCCCTCACTCACCGTAACTTATTGGTATTGGTATCAATGAATTTCACTTCATCTCTTGTTCAGGTGTGGAAGAATTACAAGGCAAATAATATAACAGCATCCGTTGATCCAGCTCTGAAAGGTAAACTTACGGTAGAAGAAGCATCACATACGCTCCAAGCTGGCCTTCTTTGTACACAATCAAATGTTACTCTGAGACCATCCATGTCTGAAGTAGTTCAGATGCTAACCAAGAAAGACTACGCTATTCCCTCTCCAAAGCAACAACCATTCCTCAATTTCGGTGGGCTAAGTCAAAGTGACCGCACTGTATCCTCAAATGGGCTTGCAAGTGCAAGGTCCTCCTTCCACAGCACCACCAGTTCACTAATTCCAAATGAGATTTAACAGTACAAGAGAATTCCTTTTCTCATTCTGACAAGTTCATTGCTGGAAGCCCTGATTCAAATATCCAACTAAATATGGGGGCACCTGAGCCTAGATAGATGCACTTGAAATCTTACCATGATCCTAAGGAGAGACCTGAATGGGGATAAGTGAAAACTGAGGATAGTCAGTTATAACTTGAGTGTGTAAAATTCTGATGAGCAAGGTTTGAAGTTAAGCAAAGGAGAACATGAATGGATTTTGCTCAACATAAGACGCAAGGAACAAACTGAAGATTATGGTCATGAAGCAACTTGTAGTAGAATTGTGTACATGAAACAGGGTTCAGGGATAGGGAAGAGTAAACTGGGCTGTGCTGTGTCCTTGCAAGTTGTTGATGTATTACAGTTGTAATGAATTGTGGAACTGTTTTCTCATTTTGATCCTCTTCTATATGAAAATAAATTATAGAAGAACTGGATATGTTATTTTTTTTTTTTTTTTTTAATTTTTTATTAACCCTATTTTTTTTAATTTTTTTTTTTTTTTAATTTAAATTTTTTTTTTTTTTTTTTTTTTTTTTTT
>Ga0099822_1002069_pt1 | contig 24541 bp, 10 predicted proteins | sample CowpeawhiteBW_FD_76839 | JGI IMG/M metagenome (GOLD analysis project Ga0099822, IMG submission 76839) | Root nodule microbial communities of legume samples collected from California USA - Cow pea white BW | ecosystem: Host-associated > Plants > Roots > Nodule | place: USA: California | collected... | reverse complement strand
TTAATATATATATTAATAAAATTTAAAAAATATATTTTTATAAAAAAAAAATAAAATTATATATATATATATATATATATATATAAATATATATATATAAAAAATTTTTTACAAAAGTATTAAAACTCGAAAAAAAACAAAAAAAAAAACTCTGATATGAGTATAGGCATTAATTATGTTTTGAGAAAGCAATTAGGAAGCATGATATAGAATGATTAAATAAAATAGGGACCACATAGCAGCATAACAAACAAACATAGAGACAATGAATAATACTGTCTGGAATTGCCTAAGATATGAAAGCTATAACTATATACTAGTTTGAAAATGTTACATCGGAATTGTGAAAAAATCATTTTTAAGTATCAAACCAAACATAAGACAATGAGAATTGGATTAGTGTCATAATAAAAGAAACGGTACATTTTTGTTGAATGATTAAGGAAAATTGGAAAGAAAAAAAAATAAAATATTTATCAATATACTCTCCCTAGATGGAATGTTTATAAAGAGTAGTGAATATATGTAACCCACCATTTAAAGAAACATCTACTTTTCATTTTCTTTTAACAATATTAATAAAAGCTTAATAATATTAATAAAAGTTGATGGTTAGTACGAGTGATTAGCTCGTTTAAGTACACGTTCAAATACAGTACAATCTCAATAATTTTTATAATTAAAGTCTTATTGACAAATGATTTACGTATCATGTTAAGATGAATGATGGTATAAAATGATTGTTCAAAATTAAAATGTTTTCATTTAAGAAAAAAATGTATCAATATGAAAATGACTCACTCTTAAAAAAAATCGTTAGAAATCTTAGCAAGAGTTTACGTTGACTTAAAATAATAAAATTTAATATAAAGATCTATAAATTTATTATCTTAAAGTTTTAAGATGAGAGTGATATCGATCTCTTTATGTGAGTTAAACTCATTTCTAAGTGACATTAAATTTTTATGATGATCTTTTGTGAAAAAATTCATTACGAATTATATTAAAATATTAGTATTAATGTAAATGTAAATGAAGCATTATAGTAAAATAATATTTTATGTAATTGTAATATTGTTGTTGGAAAAATAAAAACAATGAGTATGAAATAATAATGATACAAATGATTTGTAACCTTGATTTTAAGCGATTTTTTTTAACATGATAGGATTTTAATCATCTCTTACGATATACTATGAAGATGGTGTGTATATAGTTATTTTTTTAAAAATTACTCTCAATTGTAATGATAAACTATAGTTTCTCAATTTTTACGTAAATTTTTACACCATCAACAAATAAAAATACTGTCTCAATAATATTTTTGAAATAGTTATTATAAATAAATTTGTTATATATGATCATATATTTTTATTCATAAAAAAGTTATAATAATGTTATTATATTATAAATATGGTTGCAATTTTGAAATTGAGGTGGCGCGGAAACTCCGTTGAATAATTGTGAATTTGTGAGTGACATTGACATCTAAAATCAACAAACACATAGCACCACATTTCACCAACCACTCCTATCCCAAATTCAAATTTTTTTAATTTCTAAACATTTTTTTTTTGTTGACCAAGATGAAAAAAATTCACCATATGGTTATCTATTTTCACATTTAATTTTATCTAACATTTTGTTATATAATAAGTTACCAGCTACTTTTATCCAACATGGTTTAAATCCTTAAATTAACAATCATTCACTTTCACTATAAAAAAAAACAGTGACTTTGCGAGGAAAAATTCATGAGAGAATTTTTATAACTAAATAACTACCATTCATATTTAACTATAAAATTTAGTTGTTTGATAGATTCAGGCGATGTTTTTCTTATGTATCAAATTAAGATTTGTACAGAGTGAGAGATTTATTTGTCGTTCATATAGCATGAATGAACAATTGGATTATTGTCCTCCAATTTAGTTGCAAAATAGCGATTAGAGAACTTTGTTGCAATAAAAATACCGATCGTTCACAATTACTTAATTTATTATTTAATATATTTTTTATTATAAGTTTAGTAATATACATTGTGTTTTTATAAGTAGGATTTGTCATATTGGTGGGACGAATGAAATTATTTTCAATGAGAGTTGGTGTTGGGGTTTAGGCTCGCTCTTGGGCCACCCAAATTACTTTCAATTTGAAGTAGGTACTTTCTTCCTGCACTTACATAACTTCTAATCGCACCACCATAACTTTTAAAAATAAATGTTTTTATTACTTAGATGTGATTTTAAGATTATGTATTCCAAAAAAAGAAGAACAAGTCTTTTGAAATTTTTGGAACATGATTTTCAGAAGAAGACCTTTAAAATAATTTTTTCTAAACAAAGTTTTTAAAATAGAATTTCAAAAATATTTTATTTGGAAAACTTTATAAAATACATGAAATTTATTTTAAATGAACCTTCTAGAATGAAATTTTAAGAACAAAATTTATCAAACACAAATGATAGTTTTTGCAAGAGTATATGTTTTTTTGGATCTAAATACATAATACATGTTAATTAGAATTACATTATTCTACAATTTATTCTATGATCTAAGTTGTATCAGGTCTCCGTGCATGAGTATCTGAGATATCTCTTTTAGTTTGAGTGTCTATAAGTCTAAGACAGTGACAATAATGATATTCTGATGTTCAAGTCAAATATATCTGTAAATCAATAACAAATGTATAATTGAATGCGTAAATATTACCTCGTAATATTGTATAGAGGATTATTATGAGGTTTTCCTTGGATGAGCTTAGATTACCTAGGTCAATATCACCTATAGGTAATCTCTAGGTATTATTTACCTCGTTTGTTTATTTAATCCTCAATTAGTTTGTTAATCTTATTATAGAATTCGAAATGGTTTAGGTGTGGGACCGATATGTTATGAGATCGTTTTGAACTTGCATACTACACTAACTCCTGCTCCCAAGGCTTTAGGTATTTTAGATCCAAAAGTCTATTATGCAAAGAAAATAACTTGACAAAAAATATATGAGCTTTCTAAAAAAAAGTGATATGCGTAATTATATACTAAAAATGATATTGTAAATAGAAGATGTTCACTAAAAAAGTGGATAACTGTTAAATTTTAAGAATTAATTATATGCGTAAATTTCAAGCCAAGCTGATAAAAGAATTTAAAAAGTAGTATTCATGATTATAAAATTAACATTCAGTAATACTCAAAATATCTGTTTATTACGAGTTCCGATTTTTTATTAACTTTTTTTTTATTGTTCTCTACAGAACATTAAAAATTCATTATATTAATATTCTAAATATAACTTTAATATATTTTAAAATATTAAAATCAATAATAATTAATATATTACAAAAGAACAATAAAAAAATAAAGAGAATCCAAATTCAAATTCACTTATTACGTACGGTATAAAGAAAAAGGTGTTATTGTATATTGAAATTAAAATTTCGTCTTAATAACTCACATCACAAACAACTTTTCATATCAATTTTTAAATAATGCCATTAAAGCATTTTTTGAATATATTTATTTGTAATATGTAAGTAAGAACCTAATAATTTTCCAAGTGACAGTTCTGGAAACCTCCACAAATCTGTGAAGAGGCACCAACCTTAATAAATTTGGGTGTCGTGTCCTTCTCACATCAACATCACGTGTCCTTCTCTTTCAAGATGCTTAATGAACCTTCTTCTTCTTACCATTTTTAATATTCTCTTACATTTCGATTAGTATCTTCAAAAACACATTTTAAGATTACCCTTCTTAATGTTGTGACTTAGAATTGGGCTTAGGTATAGGTTAGGTTACTTAAATAAGATAAATTTCTTTAATCATTGATAAATTTAAACATTTTAATTGATTTTTATTTAAAATTTTAGTTTAATTGATTGTTTAAAAGTTCTACTTTTATTAGTTGAGATATTTAAGTTTTAAGTTTTCATAAAAATTATAATATTTTTAATTAAGTGTGTGTTGAATTTTTTCATTTATTAAATATCTAAAACTTTTATATCAAGTCCTTATCTTGTTACTTATCAAATAAAGTTATCAAATGACATTTGTTACATTTGTTTTATGTCTCGATATTATTTGATTTTTTGTTTATTGTTTAATTCAAAAAAAAGGAATTAGTATTTTTTTTTATAAAAATAACGAAGATTTTATTTGTTTTTATCTTGTCTAAGTTTGTGATATTATATTTTTAATTTGTAAAATTAAATGATTACGCCACTCTAATTAATGATAAAAATTTAATTAAAAAATATAAATATTTTAGATATTTAATATAATACTATACTATTCATCTTATACTGTCCTTACTTCCTAAAATTTTATTAGGTTTCGCGTGTTTATTTATTTATTTTTAAATGATTTTATGAAAAAAAATTTAAAAGTAGAACAAGTTGTTAAAGTGTACACATGCTTTCTACTAATTATTTATAATTGTTAGCATTATTCTTATAGTTAAGAAATCCTCTTATTACAAATATATTTTATCTAATATATTATAAAACTATTAATTTCAATGACATTAAATTTAAAATTATATAAAAGAAAATAGTTTTTTAATAGTGTCAGACCATTCAATTAAGTTACACTTCTGGTCGATTACTTAATACGCTTTGTTTGTTTTCAAATTTTCTTTATATGAGTGGGAGTTTTGTACATATACACGTATATATATATACACGTGTGTGTATGTATTTATATATAGATGGATTTAGGAGAACAAAGAAGCCATATTTCACTACCAGAATTTTCTGTTTCTGCATACACCGCCATCTTTCTTTGTCCGAATCAATTCAAACACATATGGCTGTGTCTGATAACGAAGATCTTGTATCAGACTACACAGACAACGAACCTTCTAAAAAGACAAGGCGTAGGTTCAGGGACAGGTCCAAGGTACGTTGTTGCCTTCAATCCATATGTTTTTTTGTTTTTTATGAAACTTAGATGCATGTTCTTTTGGTGTTGTTGGTGAATTTGATTTTGTAGCTGACAGAAGAATAATATACAAAAACTGTAGTTGGTTGGCGTGACAAGTTTTGTGCTTTTTGTTTTTTGAATTTGATTTCTGTGCGTGGTTGTATCTGTTTTTTTAATTTTATGATATGGGTTTGTTTTGTTTCGGCTGAAAATTAAGGAGGTCTTGTCCAAACAAGCAGTGAAGATAGTCAAACAAGCTGAAGAGCATGAAAGGTTCATCAACAAGGTGGGTTTGTTTTGCTTAATTTCTGTTCATGTTTTTTCAGCTATGGATTTCTTTTTCATCATCTAAGGCCATTTGGGTATTTGGGTATTACTAATATTCAACAAGCTTTGATTTTTTATTTATTTATTTCTGTGAATGTTCAGGTGACTCATCTTTTGGGGGTTCTTGGCTTCGGTGGGTTTTGCTTCCTCTTTGGGGCAAGTAAGTTGATTCAGATAGAACAGTGTAGTGGTTTTCCTTTCTCTCTTTCTCTTTTGAGAAGATTCAATGCCTTCTTTATTGGTTTTCATTTCTTATTACCCTCTTTTTTTACCAGGGCCACAAGCTGTTCCCTTGGTATATTGTTTGTTCTATGTCGTGTTTGTTCCTCTCCGTTGGATATATTACAGGTTCAAGAAATGGCATTACTATCTCCTGGTAAATGATGATATCTCATACTCTCTCTGCAACTATGAAAGAAACCAGTGAAGTGCTTACTAACCACACAACTTTTTGACATACTGTTTTAAATTTACTCTTCATTATTGACTGAAATGTGTTAGAAAATCATAAATTGGTGTGAATCTCATTACTTATTTAATAAGCTTTACTCATGATTTGCAATTTTTAACTAATTTTAACCACTTATAAAGAGTATTTTAGAAAGTGTGTTAGAAACTGCTAGACCCTGTTTCAATACCTTTACTGGTTAAAATCATTGGAACAATGTCTTAATGTTCTTATTTTTATAAGGATACAGGTATTAATTTCATGTGTTAAGTAGTAGAAAACTATGTATGAAAACAAAGCAGGTAAGTGATTGCTCATATGTTTCAGGATTTTTGCTATTATGCCAATACAATCTTCTTGGTTTACCTCCTTTGTTATCCAACGAACGAAAAGCTTTTCATGGTTTGCTTTTCATTCGCTGAGGTAAGCATGTTCTCCTTGATAATTTGATATCTTGATAGAACAATGGTTCATTTGTCAACTTTATGACTTATTCAAGAACTGTGGCAGGGACCATTAGCGTGGGCTTTGATTGTTTGGCGCTGCAGTTTGGTTTTCAGTTCTTTTGACAAGATTGTCAGTGTTCTTATCCATCTTTTACCTGGTAATGTTATAACTTCATTTTTTAATTACTCCTCTTTTTTAAACAATAAAAAGAAAAGTTTCCATTGTCAAATATTGGGAATGACTGCAAAAAAAAGGGTCTGTATGTGTTATTGCATAGCGTGCACTAAGTAAATTTTTATGGAACATCTTGATAATGCGTATTTTACAGGCTTTGCGTTCAAATTCTATTATCTTCATGATTTTTCCATTCAATTTTCAAAAGATTCTGGAATAGTATTGTGCATTGGGGTTGGTTTAATTTAACTACTAGTTTTTCTGCACCTAGATAGATCCTTATAATATGATGCGTGAAGTAACATCAATATTCAATAGCTTCATGCTAGACATGGAAATCAGTAGTTTAGTTGTAGTAGACAACTTTTGCTAGCTTTTTCTGAGAAATAACAGAAATATGGTTTCAAGGCCACAAACTTTAATTATAAAGGGGGATAATTTTGTAGAATATTTAATATTCTATCTGTACAGAACTCAATTCATGATTAAATTCTGTAAGGAAATTTAAAAAGCGGCTATGATAGCTAGAATGTATCCTTATCAAGGAATTTGTATAGGTGCATATGAAGGATTTCTTGATCCATGCTTGAATTATGTGATATCTGCCAGATATAAAACCACTTATGAGTCTTCATCTAAGAATATGCCCCTAAATCTGTATGTTCAATTAATATATTTTATTCTGAATATTATAAAAATGTTATTTTAACACTTGTTTATCCATGTTCAACTTGAATTTCTGTATAGACATCAACATTAGAGCTGCTACAATTGGAAGGAACTTCTGATATAGGCTTCTTAACTTTATGTCTCTTACTCTGCTTCTGTTTTGGTTTTGAGTTGTGATAGACTTGTCAAACATTATGCTTCTAATGCAATTGTTTTCTTTTCTTTTCAGGATTAGTTTTCTTTTCTATTCGATGGTGGAATCCTGCAACCTTTGAAGCCATGCGTCCAGAGGGAACTGCTGCAAGAGCTTCATGGCCTTATATTCAAGATAAATCATATCTCTGGATGTGGCTGTTTTTGGTTCCCTTAGCAGTTTATATTCTGTGGCAGGTTCTGTACTTTCTCATTGTCAATGTCTTGCGCAGACAACGGTTTTTAAGAGATCCTGAAGTCATGACTTCCTACAGGTAATCAAAGAACACTCCTAAACTTTCACTCCATTTTGGTATCTGAAATTTCTGATTTTGTTGTCTCAACTGTTTCGTAGGGAACTCTCCAAAAAGGCTCAGAAAGCAAACAATGTGTGGTGGCGTTTAAGTGGCTTACTTGGAGATCAAAATCGGTTGTTGATGTTCATCATTCTTCAAGGGATATTCACTGTGGCAACCACAGCACTAACTGTTCCCATATTCTTGTCCTATGAACTCTCTGTGGTTTTCCAAATACTGAAGATTTCTGCTTCAGTGTGGAATGGGGGAAGCTTCCTGATAGATGTAATGCCTAGGCAGGTGATTCTCAAGGAGAAAAAGAAATCAGAAATGCAACATGTTCCAAATCAAAATCATCAGTGATAGATGGTGCTAGAAAATTTTAGGTAGTTCAACAATTCTTCATGATATATGTATCCATATTACTCTTGCTGTGTATATTACAAGAAGACCTCACAGTGTAACCGATCTAAGGTTCTCAAAATGTAGAAGTGAAATATACCAATGCACATTCCGTGTGCCTTTGTTCTGATGGGCACTTTGTAGAACAGTCATAAAAGTACAATTTCTTTGATCCTTACCACAGACTTTCTGATGAAGTTTAGTACACATGTCCTTGCCACATTTTTGTGTCTGTCACATTCAAAAGTTGCTCAAAAATCAACAATGAAATGATCAAATCCATTAAGCGTTTAATTCTGGAGGGCAAATTTAAGCTGCAAATTTCATAATTCAAGGCAAGAAAATGATATTCCATGGTGTATTTGAAGATGTAGTTGAAATTTGAATAAATAAATGTATGAACGAATGAAACTCAAATGAAATAGCATGTGTACACTTGTGTATTTTGGATTAGTTGCTGAATAGTTGAACATTTATGAGAGGGAATATTTGAGTGAACACTTTAGGGACCAAGAAAGGGGCACCTATATTAATTCAGACAACAGAAGAGATGAAAACATTCAACATCAAACATTGGTATTCATTGTTTGGTTTCAATACTGTTCGGTAATTTGTTTAAGATGTCAACAAATACTCAGCCAGTGAACTTACTGCAATTAATACATATTACTAGAGTAGATAAAAACACATATCTGTGAATGTTGAACGAAATATTAATTTAGGGAATACTAAACATTATTTTCTTTCTTTAAGATAAGCAAAAAAAGTGCATAGTGAAATTTGCAAAATCAACTTAATACAATGAAGATTGTACTTACTTACATTCTATCATTTAACTATAGCTCTTGTGGATACAAAATCTTAAAAACTTTATTCAACCTTCCAAAACCTTTTCACTTTAGTAGATGAGATTTTATACTAACCTATATTTATAGTTATATCTTTAATGATGTGAAATATTTAAAATACCTTAAATCCACAACAATAAATAAGATATAAAAATACAAGAAACCAGTATTGTGTTGTAATTATTAGATTTTGTTTATTTGAGAAATAATCTGGTAAATTAAGTCCTCCGGATATAATAATCATGTAACTTAGATCCTTTTATGACCTAATTTGTTGACACATTCATAGACGACAAGTTATTTTTTTAATCATTAAAACCAGAGGACTGTTCTTACTTTTTTTTAAAAATAATCAACATGCTTTTTTAAAAGGAATAACAAAAGTTTATGCTCGGGTCAATTTAAATATTATCGTCTGAATAAATTTGCTTAATTTTTTAAGAATAAAAGGTTTTGTTTGCATGGATTAGGACACAGATGGGTGGTATTTGGGTGCCCAAAAGAAGGAAGGAAAGGAAAGATTCTTAACGGAACTGAAAGTGCTTCTCTTTAGCCCTGAAAGCTAAGTACGTGCTTCAAAATTCACACTTTTGTTTGTGATCTTCAACTCTTGATGAACACAACAAGAAAAAAGTCACCAACGAAAATGTTCCAGAAACACAAAAATCACATTTACTAATTCAATGATGTTGCTCCCAAGACCAAGGTTTGTCGAAAAACCACCAGAGGCTCCAATAACACATCAAAAACAGAATCAGAGCCCTAGTTACCCTGCTATACAAATATGTTAAATAAAAAAAAATGGCATGAATCAATGAAAGCATGTGAGGGAAATAAAACAAACTCAAACCCATACCCAAGATGCTGAAGCATTCCTCAGTAGCAGGCTCTAATACCTGAACTAAAAAATACCATAATTAGAGCCATGTTTTGTTGTTTTTTCTTTTTCACTCATTCATTTTCTACAACCTACGAGGCAACGAGACATTGCTTTTCTCCTTCAAGGAGTTGAGTTTTTCGAGCTTCCACTCTCCCCTGCGCTTAGCGATGAACGATTCAGCCTTAAGGTTCACATCGGGGCTGGGACAGAAAACGCCGTTACCATCCCTAACGCTCTCGCTCACTGTACTTTCCGATACATTCATTATAATTTCTTCCCTTTCTGGAGAGCTACACCGCGAGCTATGGTTGCTGCGTATCCTGACGAAATCTCCGCGGACAACGAACTTCATCGCCTTCACCTTGAACGGCGGAGGCGGTGGCGGAACCGGAATCAGCGGCGACTGGTTCCCGACGTTAACTGACTCGTGAATCTCGTCGTGGAAATTGGCGCTTCTGCTCGGCAGCGGTGGTCGCCCCGTGTTTCGACGGCGTGGAGGAGACGGCGGAGATGGAGGAGACGGGGGAGGGATGTGGCTCTTGCGCTTTGACCACCGCTTCGACGGCGGAGGAGGTGGCGGGGGTGGTGGCGGTGACACTGAGTGGATTTTCTTGCTCTTGCCTAGTCCTTTTCGGAATAGACTGTGGAACATTGAAGTTGGTGGCGGAGGAGGTGGTGGAGGTGGCGGCGTTGGTGGTGGCACTGTCGTGGTGTTCGTTAATTCGTCGGCATTTTCTTCGTAATGTTGATCGTGGTTATCTTTTGCTCTTTGCTTCTTCTTTTTCTTTCGCTGGTTGGAGAGAACTGAAGCCCAAACCATCGCTATCTCTCTCTTCACATTGCTCTTCTTTCGCTCGCTCTTACGCTCCGATCGCTCCTTCGCCGACGGCGGCGGCGGGGTCGGAGGAGCCGGAGGTGGAGAGCGGATCGTCGTGAACTCGCGCTCGTCGAGCTCGACGGTTATCTCACTGACTCTCTCTGTTTTCCGATGCGACCGTCGTGCATTGCGACGTGCCGATTCCGGCTGCGGAGGAGGAGGAGGCGGCGGTGGTGGTGGAGGAGTTGGCGTAGTAGATTTCACCGGCGGTGATGGAGGACGAGTTTCGAAGGTATCAACCGGAATTTCCTTTTCTCCATCTTCTTGTTGTTGGTGGTGTTGATGCTGATGCTGTGGCTGTGGTGACAGTGATGGTGGTGATTCCGGAAACCGTTTGTGGTGGTCGACGGCGGGAAAATGGTCCCTGGCCGGAGAGCGGAACTGCTTGTCGATTTCAAAATCATCAAAGAAGCGGAACTTGTACCGGTCATCGCCGGTTTCCCACTGGCGCAGATCTGGATAAGAGCTGCTGTTTCTTCTCATCCTCAACCGCGTATCACCGGTTGCAGGTGACTGAAACCGGTTCAGAGGAGTATCATTAATATACTCTTTTCTTTCCCCTGTGAACCCAAGCCACTGAGGTTGTCCTACGGAAGAGACCTGTCGAAACGCAGCGTTTCGATCCGGAACGGCGTCGTGGTGGTTATTTCTTGGGGTGTGTTCGTCGTCGTTTCGTCTGGCAAAGACGCCGCACAGGATTGCGAAAACGACGAGGAGGATGTTGAGGGAGTCCCAGCTGGTCTTGACGGAGGCCGGGCGTATGAGGCGCGTGGCGGCGGAGAGGAGCGGCGGCAGAGCGAGGAAGAGGATGGTGAGAATGACGATGGGGAAGAGAATGATTATGAGTGGAGGGCTGAGTAAGGGTGGCGATGAGTGCCAGGAGCGACGGTGGGGCATGGTGGTTGGTGGTGGTGATGAGGGTGTTGAGAAAGCAGTGTGAGGTAAGTGTTGTTCTGTTTATGGATATTTTGACAGGTAGGGGACAACGTGAATTGAAATTCTTAAAGTGGAACGACAACGTAACATAACAACTTGTAACCTCTTCATTCCCACCATGGACAGATAATATACTTGGAGTAACAGGTACTCCCCAAACTCTCCTTCTACTGTGCTTCATTTATTTAATCACATTTTACAACAATTATTCTTTCAGAAACAAATAAAATGAAGTTTTTTTATTGGACCAATGAAGTCGGAAAAAATGTATGGAGTGTAGATTACATTATAGTAATTGTATTGTGATTTTAGAATAATAATATGGTTATTATTTTCAGTTGACGAAGATACAAGACTTTTAATCAAATATATAAATACAATTATTATATTTATATGGCTTAAATACTTTTTGGTCCTCATTTTCGTAGTGTTTGTTACAAATGGTTCTCATTCTCACTATAATGTTTAAAATGATCCTCATTTTTACGGAATGTTTAGAATGATCATCATTTTCGCAATTCGTGTTTTATTTGGTGTAACACCGTTTAAATCATTAACGGAGTATTGTAGGCACGATTTGTATTAGGGTGTATTACGTGTACTGTACACGAATAAGTTGATTGTGTTAAAAAAAGACAAAAACCTAACCTTGAGATCCAATCTTTGGTTAACTCCTTTTTCCTTCTCATTTTTACCAATGTTTAGAATGGTCATCATTTTCGCAATTCGTGTTTTATTTGGTGTAACACCGTTTAAATCATTAACGGATCATTGTAGGCACGATTTGTATTAGGGTGTATTACGTGTACTGTACACGAATAAGTTGATTGTGTTAAAAATAGACAAAAACCTAACCTTGAGATCCAATCTTTGGTTAACTCTTTTTTCCTTATGTAGTCTGTCAAGGACATTTGGGCAAATGTTTCCTTCAAAAGTTGTAACATTTTTTTCTCTTGGTGACCCACCTTTCCATTAAATAAACTCTGATTTCCTCGAGCATGGTGATTATGGGTTTGCCTCTTGCATCCACTATGACACTATTAAAAGCTTCACTTATATCGTTGACAATTGTGTCGCATATGGCCAAATATTGGTTTTCCTAGCTCACTTATTTATCCCCAAATATCTAATTAAGCCACATGTACAGTACACGTAATACACACTGATACAAATCGTGCCACATGTATAATGCTCCGTTAATGATTTAAACGACGTTACAGAAAAGGACCAAATAAAACACGAATTGCGAAAATGAGGACCATTATAAACATTCGGTAAAAATGAGGACCATTTTAAATATTCTGTGAAAATGAGGACCATCCACAACAAACACTACAAAAATGATGACTAAAAAGGTATTTAAGCCTATTTATATTTGTCGCATTTTCAGCTTTCTTGAAGAGCAAGCATCTATATTTTGGTACTTAAGTGTTGAAGTCGAATTCCTTTGTAGGGTTATGCTTGACATAACAACACATCTTAAACTAATATGAAAAAGTTGATTATTGAAAATCTTAAAAGAAATAACATAGAACAGAAGATGTTCCTAATTTGTTGTAATCTATGTCGAACTTAGGAGTTTACCTTGCTATTATGTAGATAACAAGGATTTTTAACTGTTTTTCAACTTAACAAGTTTCATTAAGATAGGTTTGGATATATTTTAGAAAATTTTGAAAATGATTGAGATGTTACTTATGACATTAATCTTAAATTAAGAACACAACTTATGAAAGAGATTCCCATGGTTGGGCACTTGGGCCCCAAACTTTTGAAGTTAACATTATTTTGTCCTATTTTTTTCTCTCTCTTATTTGAACATTTGAAGCACCTGTTATAATTATGCATTGCTTCTGCCTTGGTGTGTGTAATAATATATCGAGTTCCATCAATATAACATATTTTAAGTTAGTATTCGACAACAAGGGTATACTAGATCTATTCAAGTTGAAGTCTTGAATTGAAAGTGTTGAAGATCACTCAATCCAATAGAAGTCTTTGAAAATTTTGAAGAAATAAAATTGTGTCCGATCCCAAAAAGAAATATATACTTTTATTAACATTTGAAATCACAAATTAAAATATTAAATAGTTAGAAATAAAAGAAAATTCTTACATCATATATGGCGTAAACAAGTTATCCTAACATAAGGATTAACTAATTTACCATTGAAAAAAAGAAGAAGACTATCACTTTGTAAGAAATATTCAAAATATCTGTTGAAAAAACATCTTTCCAAACACGATACAATTTTTTTTCGATCATTGCAACTTGTGGGCCAAACAATGTCGATACCAAGCAAATGCAAATTCAATTAGTGACATTTCGTATATAACATGATAAACCAAACAAACCCCTTTACTTGTTCCAATCCCAATCCAATTTTTAAGTTCATTCTTGAAATAAACCACGTTGTCTTTATCCCCCAATTGAATCTACACGTATTAAAAAAAGTAACAAAGAAGGGGAAGAATAAAAATATTTGAGATATAGACAAACAAAAAGAAATTGAAAAAACAAAACTTACATTGTTTCAACAATCTCTTATTTTGTCCCAATTGTGTCCATAAACAAACCCATGGTACCTAGTCACCTAATCTATGTTTTTCATGTATTTTTTTCTTCTCTCGCAAATAAAAAAAAAGGGTTAAGTTAAGGTGACGTGGAGGAGAAAGAAGTAGTATGAATTTGTAGTGATACGTGTTTGGTTGGTTGCGCCTGAATGATTGGAGTGTGGAAGCAATGATTGAAACGCACTTCCTTTCCAACAAGAGAACGCTAAAACTGGCTTTTCGGGAGCGCACTTTTTTAAAAGATGAAAACCCAAACGACACTTTAATTTTATTTTTTCTTCGAAATTTTTACTGTGTGAGTCATTGTTGGCACAAGTGTTGCCAACCCACCCTATCCATTCATTCTTCTTTCTAGCCTTATGCCCTCTCTTCTCAATACTCATCTGCCTCTACTTTTGTCTAAAAAAACATCATTTCACCAAACACACTTCTTTCTTAGCTCCACTTCAAAAAAAAGAAAAAGAAACCTATTCACTGATACAAACAGTTACGAGATCTATGGTCAACTCTAGTTTGGTTTAATCATTACCAAGCTCCAAGGAATGACAATGGTGCAAGAGATTTTGAATATATATATTATCAGCAGAAGATAAAAATATTTAATAGAATATTTTGGATGTCGAAACTCTTTACAATTTATGTATAAGTATTGTTTATTTAGTAAAGAAAATAAAAAATCTAGAAACCTTCGTAATTGTCCTACAAACTAAGGTTTCTTTTGTTTATCAATCGAGTTGATCAACATTATTATGTTCACTAATTCAAGTTCAAAGCAATTGTTTAATAAAAGACGGAACTTAGGTACAATGAGTTCGTTGATATAAGAATTCTTATGGTGTAGATGTGCTAGTGCTTATACTTTGATTTCCTTTCCACCGTAATGAAGTAGACATTTGATATCATGCATATTCCTAATCTTTTGTTGTTAAGCTTCTAATGGCTCATTGAGATTATACTTCATTCTCTAATTAGCAAATACACTTGTTTTTTAAAGAAAATTTCTTGTTGAGTCTCGAGCTTCTTATAATATAAAAAATTATTGTTTGAAAATGAATGAAGTGGTATAATTATCCTAAATATTTTGTTGGCTAACAAAAATCAAGATATAATAAGATAATGTATATGTAAAAATACTTCTGCAATTGAAATTAATAACACGTAATGGATGTATAACAAATGAGTGATACTAAATAGTATCTGTATCATAAATATTAATCTGTTTATAATATTTTAACGTATTTTTATGTGGATGAACTCTGAAGAATAATTGATTAGTGTCTTCTATATAATCTTATGCTTAATATCATAACATTATTTAAGTAATTAATCTTAAATGTGAATTTATATATATATATATATTTTTTTTTTCTTTATGATTTACCTTACTTGTTTCCTATTTAGGATAAGTGTGAGAACATTAATATCAAGATATTCAAAATCATTTCTAATAAAACTTGTAAAACATTAATATTTTAATTAAGTACTAATAAGAGAGCTTAGATTGTTATTAAGAGTTTTAGATAACCAATCAAAAGTTAAAGAGTTTATTAAGAATAATATAAGTTGATAAGAATATCGTATATACCATTTATTTATAATGTCTTTACAAATACACATTCTCCTTAATTCAAATAAAACAAAGCACTTACTTCTCCCCTTTACACTAAAAAAAAAAAAAAAATCTCACAAATATATATAAAAAAGAACACGTCTCAATCTTAAATTGATTATTTCAACTTTTCTAACAACAATATCATTTTTTATAAACATGCGTTTGATTATCAATTAAGTAATTCAAAATGAGTTTGATTATCAATCAAATAATTCAAACCTTCTTTGCTTGACAACTAATTTTATAGAAATTTCCTAACAGTCAAATTTTAGTTGAATAGATGTGGTTGGATAAAATTATTTGCAATTTAGGTCTATGTATTAAATATTTAGAATGCATTTTCATAATTAAAAGAAATTATTACAGAATTGTAAATTAAAAAAAAATACTGTAGTTTTTGTCCTGTAAAAACAATTCAAGCCAATTAAAATTCTTCAGTTTCATTAAGATATCCATTTTCAATTTAATTTTTTAGAACTTGTTTTATCTCAATAAAATCTATATTATACTCATCGTGAACGTGAAATCATTTTAGCTAAACTATTTGAATTTAATCCACGAAAAGAATTTCATATAATTAAGTATTTAAATTTGCGAAAAAAAAAATAGTATTTGATTTTGTATTATGTAAAGGTTGTCCTATTTCTTGTACTTTCTAAAAAAAAAGTGCATTTTGTGCCGTTTGCATCCATATTTATTGTCTGAACCACATTTTTAACTTTTTATTGTGTTCTCTTTTTTGGCTGAAACTCGTGATATTAATTAAAACATGTAAAATCACCATGCATGCAATTTGCCATCAAATCGAGTTTTTCTTTTCTTTTTCACTTTTTCTTGGTTCAATGAAGAGTGACTGAATCTTAATCAAATAAATAAATAAAATAAAAAGAGATGGCCCAGAAGTAGGAAAAGAATATTATTTTAAGAATTAAACAAAGGGACACCACTTTGGATAGAAATCTTTTAACTACCAATCTCTTTATCACAACAATATAATATTATAATATATATATATATATATATATATATATGAATATAAATAGAAAAAAAGTACTAGTTAATCCCTATCTATACTTGTCACAGTTCTTGAATTGGAAACATCTCTTTGGTGAAATTATAAATTCTCAATAAATTTTAATTTTTTTTGTTGCTAATTGATTAAGATCATAATAAAAATTTATTTAAAATAGCAAATTTTATTTAAACACACCAAAATTAACTTTTGTACTCAAGTTACGTACTAAGGAAATTGAAAGGAAAAAGAAATACATGTTATAAAATAACCCTAACCTACAAATTCTTAAATTCATAAAAGAAGTTATTTTACAAATTTCAGCTATTAATTTAAACATAAATGAAAAAAAAAATGTGAAGAAACAATTAATTTTGACTGACATGCTATAAAATGGAGTGTAATTAAAGTGTTTTATGGAAATATATAAAAGAAAAATGATAGTGCATGACAGATAGAAATATAGCATATTGTCAAATATGTTGTTGATAGGGTAGGGATAATATTTTGACATGCACCATTATTATTATATATTTCACTTTCATCATCTTCTCCCCCACTCATCCAAACAACCACTATTCATCTTCAACTATTGTTATTTTAACTTTTTATTTTAATTTTTTATAATAGTGTAATGTGATGATTTAAAAATGATTAAAATAATGAATTAAAAATAGTAAAAAAAATAAGTAAAAATATCGATATTATTTAAAATTTTAGGTTTGGAAGGGAAGGCTTACCTACAAACTCACCCTCTCTCACTCTCATCTGTCACTCCTACTTTCCATTTCACACCCCATCTTACATTCTTTCTTTTTCATCACCAAACCATTCTTTCATGGCTATATGCTAAAATGGAATTTAACTCCTTCACCATATGCTTCAAATCTCAGGATAATATGACTTTTTTTTTTCGTATATTTAGTAGTCTCCTATCTTTTCTTCTTCAAATTTTTAAAACCTTTTTCAAAAATAAAACTGTAACAAAATTTTAAGTTAAGAAACAATACATATTTTAAGGATCAAAAGAAGAAATAAAAAACTAATTTTTCATCTTAATTTTTGAATTAAACTAACTAAGTTGACTATTGTGTTAGTTTATTAAACTCAATTTTCATCTTAATTTTTGGATTAAACTGACTATTGTATTAGTTTATTATATTAATTCTGACGAGATACAGATGATAAAATATATATTTATAAAACTCTCGTATCAATTAGAAATAAAGTCTTATTAATTATAATATATAAATAATTGTAAACTTTATTTTATAAGTTGGTTATGTATGGTTGAATTAGATTTAAAATCTACTTTTCAATATGGTATTATAAAATCACAAACTAAAATCTATCTTAATAATTATCAAATCACTTATTAATATCTGTTAGGATCGAACGCTTACTACTAGACAAAAAACTATAACCAATAGTCAGGGTACATCTATTTTTATTTAACAGTGTACCAACCAAATGCCACAATCCAATTTTGACTCGGTCTACTTGGGCATTGTTACAGGACAATTGATGCTACCTGCAACGATATCTAATCTCACCATCGTTCTTAGATAAAAAAAAAACACTAAATAAAAAATAGGATTAATATATATTTCTATTTATTTTTATTTTATTTTCATCTAGTGTATCTATCTTGTATGGAACTCAAGAGAAATTCACGGATATATAGACTTTCTTTGATATAAATAAATAAATAAATAGTGTATCGTTTTACAAGGTTTTCTAAGCAGGTGTTCAATTCAGAAACAATAATGGTCGGTCGATTATTAAAATTAATCCTCGTGCTATTAAAAAATATTGACTTGAAATATAAAATTCATGATTTCAAACCTAATATAATACCAAAATAAAATCCCACGCAAGTGACATAAAATAAGAATACTTTTATCTGTGGGACAGATGTAACATTTTATTATAACGATCTCACTAAAAACATATATATTATTTGAATGTTTGTTATGTCTATGTCTTGCGATAATTTCTTATTAAAATATTTTTCTTTTATATTCAAATTTTGACCATTAAAAACTACTAGATTGGATTATGGGTAAGCTGGTTATTCACAGAAATTGAAATTGCACTTCAGATTTGAGATTTTTTTCTCTTTCTTATAACTTTTGGAAGTATATTTGAGTGTGACATTAATATTGCGGGATTTCCCCCTCCATTCTCGTAGTAATAATGAAATTGCTTTCACTTCCATGTTTCATACAAATTATACCGTCTGAAATGTAAATTTGAATTAGAAATCGTATAATTTGAAATATAAATTTATATCACAAATTATTTAATTTATAATGTATTTTGCATTTTCAATTGTCTTATAAATTTGTATTATGGTGAAATATAAATTTGTATTATGAATTGTATGATTCAAAATGTATTCTTTGTTCTGAATTTTTTTCTAAATTTATATTACGGATTGAATAATTCATAATATAAATTTATATTATAAATTGTACGATCTAAAACATAATTTACACTTTATATTATTTATTAAATTTGTATTATGAATTGTACGATCTTAATTGTAAAGTTACAAAATTATATAATTCAAAATGTAATTTACATTTTCGAGTTGTCTTCTAAATTTGTATTAAGAATTATGATTAAAACATGAAAAGACATCGTACACTATCCTTTTCTATTAATTTCATTAGGATATGATTAAAATTTTAGAAAGGATGAGGTGTAGAAAGAAAACATGGGATGCAAGAAGAAATTTCCATTATCGTCCATACGTGACTTTTCTCACTTGTTTAAAGCATACATATAAAATACATATAAAGCCCAGTTCAAAGCCACACACGTATAAACAATATTATTTAATTACAACTTAGTTGAACGTAATATTACAGTTTTCTTTTTTATAGAAAAAAAAATATTCTTTTATCATTTCTGGATAAAAATGAGTATAATTTGTTTAGCTTTCAAATATTTTCTTACAGTGTTATAATCATTATTCAAATATTATAACTAATTAATTGTTGTTTCAAAAGTGACCCTATTAATATTTATATATTGATTTGAGAATTACAAATTTATAAATATTATATGTGTAATTGGCAACTTAAATTTTCAACGAATACTTATCCCATCTTTTTTTGTATTCTCTTTATTTTCTTGTGTTGTTTTTATTTTGTCATTATGAATTTCATTACATTTTCTGTTTTAAATGCACAAGTTAGGCTCGTATATATGTTACGTAAGTACGAGGAAAATAAATTAGATGTAAAATGTTTACTATAATTTGTTTATAGAGTTGCTGTAACATTGATTAAGATGCAAGATTTATGCCGATTAAAAAGAAAGTACAAGATTTATCTTCTATTTTTCAATTATCTTAAACAATTTATTTTACTGAATAATACAATCAGTTGATTTTTCGAGTTTAATTAATCAGGATTTTTGAAAAAATAAGGTTAACAAAAATAAAAAAATTAACAATAAATGCATAAAAATTTGCCCCTCACTTACAAACATCCTGGTTCTGCCAGAATACAGTGTTTGGGAGATAATAAAGATATTCTTTAACATGTGCTCTTATTCAAAATAACATCATAGCAAAATCAGAAGCAAAATTCTCATAATATGAAAGGTGAAAACTGTGTAAAATTCGTAAGAACAAAGACAAGATTTCTTTTTGTATACTCTTAATACACAAATTTAACAAGGGTGACTTTTCATCCTTCTCTAATGATACACAGAGTATGCAGCATCTTGAAGCATATTTTTTCTGCATACCTTGTTATATACACATGCAATTGTTTCTGATATGTATTTTAATCACCTCTCCATTCCAACTTTATCACTGTAACTGGTATCAGGGTGAGCGTAAATGAAGAATAGTTCCTATGATCAGCAATGCTACTGTGAATATTAGTGCCTGCAATTTCACCAGTGCATTCAGAAAAAGAAGATACCTAGTGAACTACAATAATACTTTGAATCTTATTAGCTTTCTATACTTAAGAAATGCAATGGCATGAAAGTAATCATTTTCGTCCAACTAATTGTGTGTGTTAGGTTCACAGAGAGTTTTACTCGAGAGAATAAACACCAACGAGACCTCAGCCCGATCACATAAGGCATTGATACCATTTTCAACTTAAAATCTTAAGATAATAAGTGTATAGGTCTTTATCCTTATATAGTATTCTACTTTCTTATTTTTAGTCAATGTGGAATTTAGACTCACACTTAAATTCTTAAAAGTGTAATCATATTTAATGATATTCTAATGCTCTATGTTGACAATGAAAAATGCAAGCTTCAGCACAGAAAATTAAACAAGAGATAGAGAAAGCAGAGAAATGTTACAGCAATTGCAGAAGCTCCTAACCCTGCCCTTTCCCTAGGATCCTTTCTGTAATAATTTCCAAAGTAAAGGATTGTGGCATAGTACCACAGAGGTGGACATAGAAATCCCAGAAGAAATCTGAAATTAAACACAGAAAATCACAACACAAGAAGAAGAAGAAATTTGAGAAGAGAGTATATCAGTTACTTACGAGAACCATCCAATTCCACAACCATAACATGGAAGGGGTCTGTCATAAAGTCCTGTTTGGAAGTCCTCAGGCCCTCTAATTAAGGTATAGGTGCCCTTTTCGGGGTCTCCACCTTCCATTGCTTGACCTAATGTTAGACCAAACTTGTTTAGACAGTTTTAGTGATGAATATGAACACAAGAGACACATTTCTGCACATAATTCTTGCTTTCCACTTTAACTGAGGTATGAGTGAATACCTCTAAAAATTGAATAATTTCTTGCAGATGGCCTTAGAAGATCAAGATGCTTATCAGAGACAGAAGTTGCCAATTCCACACCATTTCTCAAATCAACACTCTCTTCCATACCACAACCTGTTTCAAACCAAATCACATTTCATGTAAGTGCTTTCAGTTCCAAATGCAGTTATATATTAATAGTGAGATATCAAGAACAAGAACATGAACATTCCAAGTAAAGACAAGACAACATTAACATATGCTGTTTCCATTAAGGATCAATACTGGGAAAGCTATATAGATAATCAAGTCTCATTAAGCTGTTTCCTTATCACAACATCTGATATGCTTATCAATTGCTGATACAGGAAAGATTTTCTTGATAAATTAATAAGAAAAGCTTTGACTTTTGAGTACCTTTATCCATTTGTTGTTGTTGCTGAGCTTGTTCAGAACAACAATTAAAATCCCTGTTTCACAGAATTAAAATCTGGAGTGTCAGATTAAGGAACTAATCATCCATTGTGCTGCAACAGTTATCAGAACAAAAACCACACATACTTTATATAACAACACATATAGGAACAGATATCAATTATGATGATGATGATGAGAAAAAAAGAAAAGAAAAGGTTTTTATGCATCAGAAAAAATACCCTTTAAGAGAAAAAACAAAAAACAGAATTGGGCAAACACCAAAAACAGAAGAAGATGAAAGAAACACTTGCCTTGAAAGAGCAACAAGAAGTTGCAGTGATGAGAAGAGAGAAAGGGACAGAAAATTATTTGAAAAAAGATAACTGGTTTGTATCGAAGAGATGGTGTTGAAACATGATAAGATTGGTGTTACCCCATTTCTCCTTTGTGATATAATCGCATCTGAACATAACAAAAGTTGAAACAGCTTGAAGCTGAAGAGAATTGAAAATGTCTTTGTGTTCCTAAATCATAAGAACCTTAGTTTAATGCACCAATTTGAATAATAAATAAAAGTTATGTGTTTCTTTGTGTGATATATAAGTTGTCTTTATCACATAGTCAATTGTGCTACATCACAGTTTATTTACGCAGCCTCCTTGCCTTGCTTTCACATTCTTCTGCCTAATTTCCTCCTAAATAACACATTTTTCATACAATTTTTTAATATGTATTTTCAGTATTGATTATTTTTAGAAAAAAAAAAACCCAAAAACTTGTCTGAATTTCATAATTTTGAATAAATTTAAGTAAATAGTAAAGAATATATTTTTTAAAAATTGTTAGAAGATATCTCTATTATTTGGTTGCAAATAAAAATCAATGGAACCAAATTGTAATTGCCTATTATTTAATAGTCTTGATTGACCCAGCTCTTGTATTCTTCACAAAAGTGTCTTTTGATTGGTCAATGGTCAGCTCTGGACAGTGCTAGGTGGTGGAATATTTTTTTTACAATATATTGGTACGGGTTTTTATATGAATAATTTAATAACAATAAACATTTGAATAATTGTTTTTAGCAAAAATATGTGATTTGTCTTTGCATTTGTGTTTGGTGAAAAGATATTTTAGAAGTCTCAAAAGTCAAGCATTTGTTTTGAAATTGAATCAGGTATACATAGAGATGAAAAATACTTTTTGTGAGTATATTCGTTTTTATTGTGACAAAAAGATATTGAAATTGATGGAGTAGGTTAGAAATAAGATTCATATCTAACTTTTTTAACAATACAATATATATATATATATATATATATATATATATGAGTGTTTCTATATTGATTTTAATATGGTTATTTCATTTGTTATTATAATTTCTTTCTATCGGGGTACCTGATTTTAAAGAGAAAAACTACATTTCTTTTGTTATTGATTTATGTATTCCTTTGTTTTGTTAAGGAAAATAAAACATAAATTTCATATTTTCCTCGAATATTAGGAACGAAATGAATAATCAATACAGATACAAATATGTTAACTTTGCACACAAATTTTCAATATAAATTGGCAAATCTTTTTGTTATATTTAGAAAGTTTTTTCTTCTTTCTTTTTTATAAAATAACTTGTTGTGTATCAAATTAGTTAGTGCATGGCTACTAGCTAAAATGTAGTAAACATTTATTTTCAAATAAAGTACTTTCATGAATTTAAAAATTTATAGTGTATGATTATTTGATCATAGTTTTTTTTTCAACTTTACAATATTTTCTTTATTGATGTAAACACTAATTAGAAATTAGAATGGTTTAAAATTAATATCAGTAACGAGTTCAGATTATTTATTGAATTTTTCTTTTACTATTTCTTTACTGAGCCTTACACAATACATTGATATTGTATATTAAAGAAAATGTGTTTTAAGAAATAAAAACCAATGCTTATTAATATTTTGAAGGATCAACATAATAATAACATAAAAAACTTAACAGAAAATTCAAACTAACGAATAATAATAATAGAGGTACTTGCATTTTGAATGCATCAGCAGAAATATTCAATAAAAGAAAATATCTATTAAGGCAAACACTTCATCACATATTAGAAAATAGATATAATTATTGATTTGGTACCCCAATTTTTTTGTTTTGTTCAATTTGGTACCCGAACTTTTAAAATGTTCAATTTGGTATCCCAATTTTTTAAAGGGATTCATTTTAGTACCTTCCATTAAATACTAATTAACACCGATTGTGTTGTGTTGAAATGGCATTGTCCATCCAAAACATATATTTATCAAATAATTAGAATGAAACAAAATTATCATGGATGAAAGGTTCATGATTTATTGTATGACAAGTTGAAAACTTTTCCCTATTCCTATAGTTTCTCTCTTCTCAATGTTTTACTCTTTTCCTTCAAATTATTCCTTTATTTATATCCAGAGTTTACTCCATCTCATGGCAGCACTCCATTGCACCACATTTTTCTCAACAAAACCCCTTTTTTCTGAGCTTGGTTCTGTTCCTGAACCATCCCCAACAACACAAAAAAAAAGGTTATCGGATCTTTTTTACAAAATTGTGAGAGAAAACCGAAGTGAAGATGGTAACAACAGTTTTGACAGTGAAATGAAAGAAGTGAAAGAACAATGAATGGTGATCATGTATCCCTTAGAGAAGAAGTTGTTAAATTTGTGCAGGGGTGCATTCCAAGCTTGGCTTCATGTCATAGCTTTAGTAAGAGGAAGAGAAAGCTTC
>Ga0099822_1002067_pt1 | contig 24561 bp, 19 predicted proteins | sample CowpeawhiteBW_FD_76839 | JGI IMG/M metagenome (GOLD analysis project Ga0099822, IMG submission 76839) | Root nodule microbial communities of legume samples collected from California USA - Cow pea white BW | ecosystem: Host-associated > Plants > Roots > Nodule | place: USA: California | collected... | reverse complement strand
ATATATATATATATATATATATATATATATATATATATATATATATATTATGTTATTATCTCTTTCATTCAAAGAGCATCCACCTGTATTTTCTAATTCATTTTTCTTATCTATTTTTTATAAATTTATTCATAACTCCTTTTTTGTCATGAAATTAAAGCCCCAACTCTTCTCTTCTTTTGGATTTTCAAATAAGCTTATTTAAATTTTCTAGTTGCCATATCTACATATTTTTATATAAAATATAAAATTATAATATATAAAGCTCTACTAAAGAAATATAAGTATAAGAAACAAATGAACAATAAAACTCAGTTCAGGTTGTCAAGAAAGTAAACTCGATAGTACATTTGTAGTGTCTTAAAGTCTCAAGTCTCTTTCTCCTCCTCAAGTCTCAACTTTCTTACAAAACCTGCAAAGTTTATTTTAAGTTTAATCATTAATAAAAAAATTTAAAAAATGATTGTTCTTCTCAACTCGATAGTATATCTTTTTTCCCTTAAATTATTTTCTCAACTCCAATTAATCTACTATCCACACACAAAAAAAAGACTAAACCTTAATCTAATTAATAGTTTTGTAGAAAAATTTTAGTTCCTTGTCAATATATATGAAAAAAAACTCTCGAGAAACCTGTAAATCTAAAAGTACCGAAAAAACAAAATTGGACAAAAGAAATTCATCTCTAATTCTAATACAAATCCAACAAACAAAATAAAAACAACAACAACCCAAATAGAAAGAAAAAAATATACTAACCATAAATGAGGATAAAAAATTGGTACACACGGACAATATGAGATTCAAAAAAAAGTAATATGCCAAAACCCTAACCTTGAAAAATGACTATAGAATTAAGATAGTAAGGAAAGACAAAGAAGCAGAAGCTACAAAAAAAAAAGAAAAATAAGAATCAATATTTATTATAAGAAAATAAAATCATTGTTTTTTTTTAACAAAATTATAATTTACTAAAAATATATTTTAACTCATTAAATATCTTTTTTAATACCAATAAAAATTAAAAAACACTAATAATAATTTAATTACATTTTATTCTCACACATAAACTTATAATTAATTTTACATAGCTATAATTGTAATAAAATATTACTTTTAAGGTCTTTTTTTGTGAAACATAATTTTATAATTAATTTAATAGATGTATATTAATACTAAAAAAAAGTTTGAGACCTTTTTTCTTAAATATAATATTATAATTAATTTAATAAAAACATATTGGTAGTAAAAAAAATTTAGGTCTTCTTTCTTTGGAGGCATAAAACGAGTGCTTCACTTCTTTATGCTTGAGTAAAAAAAAAATGATGACTATCATTCACTGTTATATCATAAGATAACCATAAAAAATATCATTAAATGTCAAAGATGTCTTTCAGCTAAAGTGATGTTCTACGCTCTTTTAATGACTTGAAATCTTCAATAATTCAATTAGAACTAAAGTTAGTTGCTATATCTCTTTCGATCATACTACTTGCGAAAGATTTTTCAAATTCATTATATGTCACTCTATGAACATTAGAAAGTTGTTTTTTATTTTCTTCAATTCTTGAATTTTCATTTAATTTTTCAAGTTTAGTTGACGTAGATTCATTTTTGTCATCTTCATCACAAACATTCCTCTTACAAAAAGAAACAATTCTTTTACTCTTTATCATAATTTTTCTAATATAAATTTATCACCTCTCACACTAGAAAAGATAAATTTGTCAACACTCTAAATTAAATTTCAAAACTAAAATTCAATATTTAATGAAAATTAACAACTTCTAAATGATTAGATTCCCTTACCTTAAAGTAGATTTCTAATGTTGTTTTTTCTTACATAACTTCAAAGCCTAAAATCACTCTTTTTATCCAAAGAAAAGTTCGATCAACAATGAGAGTATGATTTTATGATCTCTAATAGATATAGATATGCCTAAAGCATAGAAAACTACTATCAAATTAATACTACTAAACTATAACAACTTCATTATTGCTAAGATAGTAGCCAATAAATTAGAAACGGTAAAACCAACCCAAAGTTATCTCTCAACAAACACAAAATTGATTTTTGACAAATTAATTCTTATAAAACATACACTAATGGTTAGGAAAACACAATACAAAAAATAAAAGAGAAAATTAAAGAACTAATGCAATTGAAGTCCAGCACATGCCTAAAGCAAGATAAATAACTATCCCAAAATTAACATGCAAAAATGAAAATAAAATAAAAATTACTCACCCAATGCAATTAAAATAAATAAATGTGGATGGGATGAAAAAATAAGCAAAATATTATATGCTTGAGACTATTAGATAAAAAATGAATTTGTAATATTCTAAATATAATGAATAAATTAAATCAAATCAAATGCAATCAAACAAATATCAAGTATATAAAAAAGACTTAAAACAATGGTAATGAAATGGGTTCATTCCACTATTTTTTTCAAAACATGATTCATGATTATGATGGGTTATCTAAATATTATTATTCAATTGATTATTGTCTTGTATTTCAAATGAATTTAGGTATCTTTCAATTATTTTGTTGGCATTCTCACTATTAACCAAATTATCTTCTCAATTAAGAATAAAAACTTTTTAGATTAATCATAGAAAATTTAACCAAAGTAACTTCTCAATTAAATATTATTATGCCTAATCGTGTTTATTCTTTTACCTTTCTTATAAAGAAAAAAATAATTAACCAAAGCAACTTCTTGATCAATTATTGTTAAAGTTTTCAATGTAACACCTCATTTAATTAATAAACGTAATTAAAGGAAACATCACATCAAAATAATATAGTAGCGCAGTCTTGAAGTTCAAACATAACTCCTTACAATATCCGGAAAATACTAGGAGAGACCAAGGCACACCACGATGCCAGGTACAAACGAAAACCAAAGACTTAACAATAGATGATAGGGTATTAAAGAGTAAAGCAGTACATGGGCCATAGCCCTAACGAAAAAGCCCAAATAAAACATGAAGTCTAGTCCAGACAGACTATGCAGCGTAATCATCCCTTCCCTGTTGACCTCGAGTGCCTCTCGCATCTGCTCACATCAATAATTTGATGATCATCGCAAAAGGAGAAGAACCACACACAAGACAACCAAACAAGCAAACAAGGTAAGTTAGAGTACAAACAATTTATCAAGCAATCACATGCTATTACACAATCTAAACAATATTTATCAACCAATCATGTTATGACTTCTCAAGCAATACACTAGACTCAGACTCGACTCATCCGGATTACATATAATCTAGTCGGATTCAGCAGATTCTTGCACTTGTGGTGGATTATCCTGCTCACCTCTGAGCTAACAAGTGTTACAATGTTTCAATCCCCCACGCATAAGGTTAACCCTTGATGAATTTCAGGCCTCTTCCTACTCTCACCACAAGAGCCAGTCTGCTCTATGTGAGACTAACCGACTTCTTAGAGCGTCAGGATGCAACCTTACCTTGAATCCTTACCAAATTATAAAGATGGGGCACCACCATGAACTCCCACTAACAGGGGTCATGAAATTACGTCCTGACCACTAAAGCACGACCCTGAAATCTCACTTAGAGATTTCAAGGAATTACGCACTGACCACATACTAAATATATTCAAGCAACCAAATAATATTAATCATGCGTTTAAAACCCCATGCTAACCTCTGTAGTCCATCCTCATTCCAATTCCATGTTGAATCCATACCTCTCATTCTTCCCAATTCATGAATATAGAATTTCATCTCATACCAATACTATTGCCATTTTAATACCAACCATCTCATTCATTTTACATACTAAGATCACATCCACATGTTTATTCAATTCATAACTACATATATTCCATGCCTTTCTCATACTTCATACTTAAAATATATAAATCAATCAACCAAACAATCCATAACAACCAAGGGAAGAAAACAGTAAGGCCTACAACGGATCTCGCTCAAGCTAGAAGCCCTCACTCAGGTGAGAGGAGTCCCCTTGCTCAAGCTACAGATCCTCGCTTAGGCGAGATCGCGACAGAGGCCCTTGGAGGTTTTTTGCACGCTCACTTAGGCGAGCCCTCCTCGTCTGGGCTACAACTGCAGCGACACACCTTGAGCTCCCACGCGTTCTCGCTTAGGCGAGCATCTCTCGCTTGAGCGAGATAGTACCTCGCTCAAAACGAAAGCCCTTCGCCTGAGCGAGAGCTCGAGCGCGAGCTAGGGTTTGTTTCTGCAATTCTCGCCTAAGCGAGCCAGGGTCGCTTGGGCGAAAATGTCGGGTCTCGCCATTGTTCTCCCTGTAACAGTCATACATTCATGCCCAAACAACAATACCATTCCATCCAAACGTTTACAGTAGCACAACAACCACACAATCATGCAAACATTGACAAAAGAGCAAGAATCGAACTAACATGAAATCCCTAGCTTCCTTTACTTGGAAAATAAGCTAGCGGAATACTCCGATACGCATACAGTGAGCATAATTGTCCGAAGGATGGGCCAAAGAGGTGGATTGGAAACCTGGCTTAACCTAGCTTGAAGAAGGTTGATGGTTGAATCCTAGCATAGAGTTGTAGCTGCTCAAGGAGGCAAGGAGAGACTGTTTTCTGAAAGTGAGGGAAAATGGAAACGTTAGAGCAGATTAGGGTTTGGTTTTCCTCTTTGGGCCAGCCCTTAGGCCCATTAGATTAAAGGCAACCCTTAAAATATTAGGGCAGAAAAACTGGGCCTTACATTCTCTCCAACAACAAAAATTTTTGACCTCGAAAATGAGAACTTACTAGGTGAAGAGATGCGGGTGTGATTTTCTCATATCCTCCTCTAACTCCCACGTAGAGTCACCTGTCCTCCGACCCTAGATGACTTTGACTAGATGGATGGATTTTCCTCGGCGCTAATCAACTTTGCTATCCTCTAAAGCCACTAGCAGTACTTCTACGGTAAGATCTTCCATAATCTGCACATCCTCGACTTCTAACACATGAGAGGGATCAAAGACATACTTCCTCAATTGTGATATGTGAAACACCGGATGAAGATTTGCGAACTGAGGAGGCAAGGCGATCTCATAAGCCAGTGGCCCAATCCTCCTCGATATCTGATAAGGGCCAAGAAACTTAGGAGAGAGCTTCCTTGAGCGGAAAGCCCTTCCCACACCAGTGATTCGGGTCACCCTCAAGAACTCATGCTCTCCTACCGCGAACTCTAAGGGTCTCCCCCTACGGTCTGCATAGGCCTTTTGTCTACTCTGAGAAGCCTGCATTCTGTCCCTCACCATCCTTACCTTCTCAGTAGTCTGCTCCAACAACTCTTGTCCAACCAACACTGCCTCCCCATCTTGATACCAACATAGAAGGGTCATACACTTCCTTCCATAAAGAGCCTCATATGGCGCCATCCCGATGCTCGCGAGAAAGTTGTTGTTCTAGGTGAACTCTATCAAAGGTAGGACTTCATCCCAAGCACCCAAATGATCCAGTATGCATGTTCTTACCAAATCCTCAAGTGACTGAATCATCCTCTCAAACTGGCCATCGATCTGAGGATGATAGGCTGAACTCATAATCAACTTGCTTTCGAAAGCACTCTGCCAGGTCTGCCAAAACCGTGACGTGAACCGTGGATCCCTATTTAAAAATATGCTCGAAGGTACTCCATGCAACCTCACAATTTCCTTGATGTACAACTGGGCCAACTTGACCATGGACATCCTCAAGTTCATCGCCAAGAAATGAGCACTCTTGGTTAGTCGATCCACTATAACCCAGATAGTATCATGCCCCCTAAAAGTCTGTGGTAAATGGGTCACAAAATCTATGGAGATGCTATTCCATTTCCACACCGGTATCTCTAAGGGTTGTAAGATCCCATCGGGTCTCTGATGCCCCACCTTCGCCTTCTGACACGTCAAACAAGCGGATACAAATTGTGAAACATTCTTCTTCATTCCCTGCCACCAGAAGGATTTCTTGAGATCCTGGTACATCTTAGTCATGTCGGGATGCAAGCTAAGACGACTCTTATGCCATTCCTTAAGGATTAGCCTTTTCACCTCCACGTCATCAGGCACACACACTCTGCCCTGGAACCTCAGTATGCCATCATTACCCAATGCAAAGTCTCTAGCCTCATCTGACCCAAGTTGTTCCTTGACTCTATTCAAACTTACATCTAACAACTGTCTTTCTCTGACTGAGTCCAGGAAGTCACTAGATATAGTCAGGTTACTACATCTAATGAGTCTAGACTCCAACTCCACCTATAGCTTCATATCCCTGCACTGTTCTAGTAGCTCCACTTCCTTTATCATAAGATGCGCGACGTGCACTATCTTCCTACTCAAGGCATCGGCTACCACATTTGTCTTCCCCGGGTGGTATAACAGTTCAAAATCATAGTCTTTCAAGAATTCCATCCACCTCCTCTGCCTCATGTTCAACTCCTTTTGATCAAATAAGTACTTGAGACTCTTGTGATCGCTGAACACACGAAACTGAGCACCATAAAGATAGTGCCTCCAGATCTTCAGGGCAAACACTATGGCCGCCAACTCTAGGTCATGAGTTGTATAGTTACGCTCATGCACCTTAAGTTGTCTCGAAGCATACGCCACTGCCTTCTTTTCTTGCATTAACACGCAGCCAAGCCCCAAGTGAGAAGCATCACAATATACTTCAAAAGGTTTTCCAACATCTGGAATCACTAATATAGGAGCACTCGTCAACCTTCTCTTGAGCTCCTGGAAGCTTTCCTCACACTTATCTGTCCAGGTGAAAGGTTGGTCCTTCCGTGTAACTTGTGTCAAAGGCGTCACTATCTTGGAGAATCCCTCTATGAATCTCCTATAGTAGCCAGCTAATCCCACGAAACTCCTAATCTCGGTTGCTGACTTGGGACTCTCCTACTTTACCACTGCCTCAACCTTTGCTGGATCCACTGCAATGTCCTGTGCCGATATCACATGGCCTAAGAATTGTACTTCATCTATCCAGAACTCGCACTTGGACAACTTGGCATATAGTTGCTTCTCGCTCAAGACACCGAGCACCAACCTCAAGTGTTATACGTGTTCCTCCTGAGTCTTGGAATAGATAAGTATATCGTCTATGAAGACTACGACAAACTTATCCAAGAACGGTCTGAAAATCTTGTTCATATAATCCATGAACACCGTCGGAGCATTGGTCACACCAAAAGGCATAACCACGTACTCAAAGTGTCCATATCTGGTCTTAAAGGCCGTCTTCTGTACATTATCAGCCTTTAACAATATTTGGTGGTATCCTGACCGTAGATCAATCTTCGAGAACACCGATGATCCATGTAACTCATCCATCAAGTCATCAATTCTCGGAAGGGGATACTTGTTCTTGATGGTCATCTTATTTAACTGTCTGTAGTCCACACACAAACGCAAACTCCCATCTTTCTTCTTCACCAACAACACTGATGCTCCCCAAGGTTAAGTGTTGGGTTGGATAAACTGCTTCCCCAACAACTCCTCTATCTGTTTCTTGAGTTCCACTAACTCTGCCGGAGCCATCGATACTAGACCGGTTCCAGGTACCAAGTCAATTGAGAACTCGGCCTCTCGATTGGGAGGCAACCCTGGTACTTCCTCCAGGAATACATCCTTAAACTCATGCACCATTGGTATGACTGATGTCCCTTCCTTCTCCTCTACCTCCATACGAGCGAACATTATGAAGCACTGTGCGCCACTCTAAATCTCCTTCACAACTCCTTGAGGAGATACCAACTCAAGCTCCTCTAAGTCGGGGAATAACAGTTTCTTTTCTCGGCAATCTATAAGAATGTGATTGGCAGAGAGCCAATCCATCCCCAAGATCACCTCCAACTCTTGTAGAGGTAGGCAGATTAGGTTTACCTTATACTTGTGCCCTTCCACCTCCACTGGACATTTAGCACATAAGGACAATGTCCTGACTAAACCCGATGCCGGAGTAGACACCACAAGTTCACACTGTAGCTCACATACCGGTAGACCCAACCTTTTTACACAAGCATCTGACACAAAGGAGTATGTCGCTCCAGAATCATACAATACACAACATTTCATCCCAACAATCACACAATAACCCATAACAAGGTTACCTAAGCCTACAACCTCTGTTCCTATCATAGCGTAGATTTTGCTCGTCGCCTGAGGCCTGTTGCCTCTCTTCCTCTGCTGGTGTTGGGTAGGAGTCATACTTGAGGTCGCACCACTGCCCTAGAAAGAGTGGGACAGTCATTGCCAAAGTGGCCTTCCTTTCCACAGTTGTTGCACCTGTGATAACCCTCCATGCACGGACAGACGCTTCTCAGGTGAGGGCCTCCACATATGTAACACTACACCCGGCCCTGTTGGGGAGGAAAGCTCCTAGACCCCTGAGACTGATGGTGAGGTTTGTCATAAGACTTCCTCCTCTCCTTGTGTCTCAGCTTGGACCCAGATGGTCCACCTATCCTCTAGGGCTGTTGTGGGCGCTAGCCTTCCACCTCGTTCTTCATCTTCTCCATCACCTTGGCCTTCTCCACCAGAGTAGCAAAATCCTTGATGGATAATATAGTATCGCAGTCTTGAAGTTTAAACATAACTCCTTACAATATCTGGAAAATACTAGGAGAGACCAAGGCACACCATGATGTCAAGTATAAACGAAAACCAAAGACTTAACAATAGATGATAGGGTATTAAAGAGTAAAGCAATACATAGGCCATAACCCTAACGAAAAAGCCCAAATAAAACATGAAGTCCAGTCCAAACAAACTATGCAACGAAATCATCTCTTCCCTGTTGACCTCGAGTGCCTCTCGCATCTGCTCACATCAATAATTTGATGATCATTGCAAAAGGAGAATAACCACATACAAGACAACCAAACAAGCAAATAGGGTAAGCTAGAGTAGAAACAGTTTATCAAGTAGTCACATGCTATTACATAATCCAAACAGTATTTATCAATCAATCATGTTATGACTTCTCAAGCAATACACTAGACTCAGACTCGACTCATCCGGATTACATATAATCTAGTCGGATTCAGCGGATGCTTGCACTTGTGGTGGATTATCCTGCTCACACCCGAGCTGCTCACCCCCGAGCTGCCCATCGCTGAGCTAAGTGTTAAAAGTGTTACAATGTTTCAATCCCCCACGCACAAGGTTAGCCCTTAATGAATTTTAGGCCTCCTAGTACTCTCACCATAAGAGTCAGTGCGCTCTGTGAGACTAACTAACTCCTTAGAGTGTCAGGATGCAACCTTACCTTGAATCCTTACCAAATTATATAGAAGGGGCACCACCATGAACTCCCACTAACAAGGGTCATGGAATTACGTCCTGACCACTAAAGCACGACCTTGAAATCTCACCTAGAGATTTCAAGGAATTACGCACTGACCACATACTAAATATATTCAAGCAACCAAATAATATTAATCATGCGTTTAAAACCCCATGTCAACCTTTGTAGTCCATGCTCATTCACATTCCATGTTGAATCCATACCATCTCATTCTTCCCAATTCATGAATATAGAATTTCATCTGATACCAATACCACTACCACTACCACTTTAATACCAACCATCTCATTCATTTTACATACTAAGATCACATCAACATGTTTATTCAATTCATAACTACATATATTCCATGCATTTCTCATACTTCATACTTAAAATATATAAATCAATCAACCAAACAATCCATAACAACCAAGGGAAGAAAACAGCAAGGCCTAGAGCGGATCTCGCTCAAGCCAGAAGCCCTCACTCAGGCGAGAGGAGTCCCCTCGCTCAAGCTACAAACCCTCGCTTAGGCGAGATCACGACAGAGGCCTTGGGAGGTTTTTCGCACGCTCGCTTAGGCGAGCCCTCCTCGCCCGAAGGTGAGGTTCCTCGCCTGGGCTGCAACTGCAGTGACACACCTCGAGCTCCCACGTGTTCTCGCTTAGGCGAGCATCTCTCGCCTGAGCGAGATAGTACCTCGCTCAAAACGAAAGCCTTGTGCCTGAGCGAGAGCTCGAGCGCGAGCTAGGGTTTGTTTATGCAATTCTCGCCTAGGCGAGCCAGGGTCGCTTGGGCGAAAATGTCGGGTCTCGCCACTATTCTCCTTGCAACAGTCATATACTCATGCCTAAACAACAATACCATTCCATCCAAACGTTTACAGTAGCACAACAACCACACAATCATGCAAGAATCGAACTGACATGAAATCCCTAGCTTCTCTTACCTGGAAAATAAGCTAGCTGAATACTCCGATACGCATACAATGAGCACAACTGTCCTAAGGATGGGCCAAAGAGGTGGAGTGGAAACCTGGCTTGAGCTAGCTTGAAGAAGGTTGACGGTTGAACCCTAGCAGAAAGTTGCAGCTGCTCAAGGAGGCAATGAGAGACTATTTTCTGAAAGTGAGGGAAAATGGAAACGTTAGGACATATTAGGGTCTGGTTTTCCTCTTTGGGCTAGCCCTTAGGCCCATTAGCTTAAAGGTAGCCCTTAAAACATTAGGGCAGAAAAATTGGGCCTTATATTCAACATTAATTAAAGTAACTTCTCAATAATTGGAAAAAAATACTCATTTAATCACATGAAATTTTCTAATTTTAACCAAAGTGACTTCTTAATTAAAATTAAAAACCTTTTGACTCATGATTAATATGTATGTAGTTTTAACACCATGTTAACTCATTATAGTGTTTAAAAACCTTTTTAAAAGGCATTTTCACAAATATTTTTTTCTTAGACTAGTTGTAGATGAACAATATATAATATAAAAAGATTAAGGGCTAGGAGATATCTAGGCAAAGTACTCTTATATTGGTTTGTCTGACAAGTCATAGGATCCATTAAGACAAATCAACATCAAAAGTTACAAAGCAAGTACTATTTGGACCTATCCACTTTTGAGTAAACACATATGTTCTATAGAAACAAGTCCTAGTTTTTTTTCATGTATTAAAGACAACTAGCAAAAAAAAAAAAACTTTAATGAAAACAAAATTCAAAGTAAATGTTGTTGGTGCAAGATGGCTCTAGAAAGGGGATTGAATAGAGCTTGCAGACAATTTATACACTTTGCAAAAATATAGGACAATTAAATAAAAGACTAAAGGATAGAAAGTACACACAAAATGTATATTGGTTCACCCTCTAAGCAAGGACTACATCTAGTCTCATAGGCACCTAGCTAAAGAATTTTCACAAACCAAATATCCCAATTTGATTACAACACAAGTATAGTCTCTCCAAACACACAAGTATGAACCTCTCTAGGTATAAAAAGTATCAACCTCTCTAAGTATCATGAGTATAAACCTTTCCAAGTATTACGCATATCAACCTCTCTAGGCTACAAGTATAAACCTCTCCAAGTATACCTTCTCTATCTGCATTGCGATCAATAACTCTCAAAATAATAATTTGAAACACACTCAAAGTAAGAGAGTACAATCAAAACTCATAGGGTATACTTGACTATGTGTAGGGATGTCAAAATGGACTAGGCACAACGAGCCGACCCGCCAGCTTGACAAAAAAAGGGTGGGCTGAGTTACATAGTTGAACCCGCCAACCCATTAGAACCCGACTGCTTGGCCCGCCAACCCTTAGGCCGAAAGACGAGTCAGCTCGCAAGTAACCCGTAGCTCGCCAGATTTTATATTATTCTATATGCAAACTCTCAAAACAGTTTTGTCCTAGACTTTCTCATTCTACTTTGCCTTCTTCCGTTTTAGTTTTTAAGTTGCTAAACCTATTCTTTTGAGACTAATGTTACGCCTCCAAATTGATCTTTCAACTTCAAATCACATCACCATATAGTAGAATAGGAAATGTATGTATCCACCTTCTGACAAACACTTGACATGACCAATCCTTTCCCTTTCTCCAATTCTTTCTTTTATTTTTTTTAACAACAAATCAAATTATTTATTTTCCACTTCTTTCTACTACATTATACTAAACTTTAACTTTATTTTGGTTACCATTAGTTTGTTGAAACGACAATCCATATTTTTAACTTTTTGCCCTTCCTTCGTTCATATTCTTCAGTCAGCCCCAACACAAACAAAGAGAAGAAAAACTTTTCCCTCCCTTAGCGACATCTTCGGTGAACACACCCTCGACGACATATGCTACCTAACATCACTCTCTTTGTTCTACCCCTATCGCACAAAACATCCTCCCTATCACAGAACCCACTGTTACGCGTGAGACAAAGTTATTGTTGAAGATATAGAATGCAAAAGAAAAAAATGACAGTTGCCTAGCCCGTTGACTTGCCCATTGACGGGACAAGTCAATCATCTCAACCCGTTTATATCTGTCGGGCTGGCCTACCCCAACCCGATTTTGGTGGGTCAGAAACGGGTCGGGCAGGCCCATTTGACACCCCTAATTGTGTGAAGAATACAACAATGGTCAAGCTCACAACCCAATGTGTTTACGCACATAAGACTTTTCCTGAATTTGATTATATATGATAAGTATCTTTTACTCTTACATTTACACTTTATACTCTTACGTTCCACTAAAGCCTAAACTTGTGGCTATTTGCATTTGTGTTGTAACTTGATTTTGTCACAACATTTTTTTTCAACTTTTGTTGTTTTTAGAGTTTATTTCTTTTCTTTGGTATCCTAGAAAATTGTCTTTTCGTACAATCCCATCTCCCAAACTAAAATTATGAAATAGAAGTGTTAGTCTTGTAAAAGTGTCCCAAGAGACTCACAAGTGTCAGTTGGACTTTCACGTATGGAACACGTCATATTTGTTAAACACTATGAAAACTATGAAAATGAATATATATTTGATTATTCATAAAATATGTTTAGACTTGCATATTAAAACTCTCGAGTTGTTAAATTGTTGAATATCTTGTGAGAACTAAAGGACTAGACATTGCAAGCATCATATACTAGGAGTATCATATGCTACAAGCATCATATGCTACGAGCATCATATGCTACAAAGACATAAACTGATCAAACAATATTTAGATCTCGTGTCTATAGAACCTACCTTGTCTGACACATTTTGCTTTAATTTATTAATTGTTCTTATTGCTCTTATAATTTAGGATTTCCACAAATAATTCTATTTAAATGAATTTGATAAGCTACAATATTTAAAATATTTCCATATGATTAAATCTGAGTTAAAGGATTTCATAAAAAAAAAAAATCTTAAAACAAATACAAGTAGCCACATGTTTAGGCTTCAGTGGTGGAATTTTCCATCATAAATTTGGCTTTTATGTTTTGCTCTTTCTTCTCACAAGTGTTCTTCTCCCATGTTTTTACACTCCTTAAGATCTTCTTTGCCTCCTAAGGTCACCACAAGACTAGCTTCAATAATTCTTTCACCAACACCAACAATGCTAACTTAATAAGTGGTGAGTTTCTCAAGAAACACAAGAAGAGTCAAGCATTTTCAATTCTACTTACAATATAAAAAACGAAAAATAGAGAGAAAAAGAAGATATTAAAACCTTGTGCAATTAATTTTTGTCCTTTTCTGATAAATAGGCTATAAAATAGGTTCTGAACCTAAATCATAATTTTGAAAACTTCAAAAATTTAAGTAACTAATATAGTTTAAAAAACTAATAAAAATCGTACAAATCTGGTAGGATATATTTGCAACAAATTTGCCTCAAGTTTTAAAAATCATAAAAAACAAAAGGACCGTTCAAATACAACAATAAAGATATTTAATTTCAATATAATTTATTACTATAAACTTTAAATTCATAAATTTCATAAATGGGATAATTGATAATTTCCTTTTTTTTATATATTTTATTATTTTTCAATATACTCTCTGTAAAGCTCTAACATTTTCTTTCACACACACACATATATATATATATATATATATATATATATATATATATATATATATATATATTATTTTTAACTCTTTGGCACAAAACTCTGTGATTTTTTTAGCTAACGCCACGTGTCATCCATTCTTATCCGCACACAGCACTGCTTAAACTTCTAAACGAAGGAAGCCATTTCACTTATAGTGGTTACTTTTCCCTTCGCGTGTGACGGAGTTTTCTCATCGAACAAATGGGCGGCGGAGGAGCTATGAGGACGGCAGCGAAGATCGCCGGCATCGGCGTCTCAAAGTCGGGTTTCCGGGGCTCGACGGCAGCGCTTCCGACAGAGCAATCGGTCCGCAGCGCGTCGCGATCCTCGTCGGTCGCCGGAGTTTCTGCACAGGGCGCGAAGACTGCCGAGGTTGCGCCGCTGCATGCAGCGGCGCCTTGGGACGACTGGGACTTCGCCGACGATGGCGATGTCGTTGTGCCGAGGATGGTGTTCGGTTCTGCTCCCACTTTCGAGGAAGCTAAGGAAGCCACCACAGAATTGAAGGACGCTATTGATCAGTATATTAATTTTATCTCTAATTGTTGACGATATTAGGCTAGGAATTTATTTTATTTTATTTAATTGTCTTGATTTTGTGGTGTTTTGGTTTTACTGTGCTGGGTTATTCTCTATGCTCTTAGTGAGTTTTGCTTTTTTGGTTGGTAATAAACTAAGGGTTTTAAACTGAATTTCATCAGGGTTTAGTGGAAAACTCTCAGGGAATATGGATTCTTTAATCTTCTTCATGTTGATAGTGTAAACGGCACTGTAAGAGGATTGAAATTAAATTCTGTATGTAGATCTCTGTTTTATCTTTTTTAATATAGAAACTTACATCATCTTAATGAAAATGATATCTTCTTCGGTTGTTGTTGCTCCGAGTCACCTTTGTAATGTAAGTTTGAGCATGATGATAGCATAAATTTAAGGAAATGCATGCATCTTATCTCGCTGATTTTCTTGGTTAGGGATACACACTATTGGCTTTGTTATATTTGCATATCATTCGTGTGGTTTTTTAGGTTTAATTACCCATTCAGTATTTCTTTTGTTTTTAAAACTTTACTTTTTGCCCCTTTACTTAAAAATTAATTATTTTTCATTTCGTTTAGTCTATATCATCTAAAGTTATAGACACTACAAGAGATGAAAATAAAATGTACAAGGATTAAAAGGATAATTTTTTAGTATAGTGACTAAAGGTTGAAGTTCCTTCAACAATAAGGACTAAATGAGTAATTTTCCCTTTTTGTTGTTACTCCTTCTTTCAACTTATTTCATCCTTATTTCTAGATGTGTTTATTTCTCAGTAAATTTGGGTAATGTTAAAGGTATTGGGTTTTGGAAGTATAGACTTGGGGCATGTTTGAAATTTGAATCACCATTTTGAACCCATTTTGGACGTTGAGCACACTTTTGAAGAAAAATACCTTTAGTATCTATTGTTCTGAATGTAGTTTTGGAATGAGTGCTATAGTCATCCAAACATGTTCTTGTTCATTGTCTGTCATCAGTTCAATCCCGCATTTTGTTATGATCTTGAAGAAGTTATTGCTTGATAAAGTTATATCATGCGAACTCCATCTCTTGGGTCAAGAATGCAATAGAATCTGGTGATACTTATCTTTATCCTCTGATCATGTTTATTGCTTTTCAGAATATATCTTTCTCTCGATTCTTCGAAATTTTCATCTCCTGGCGATGAGGTCTCTACTATGTCTCCTACTCTTTATGAGCCAGTGAACAGATCTTGTGTCATTGATGCTATCTCAAATCCTTCAGTTCCAAAGCATGCTATTCAGGCTTTTAATTTGCTCAGCACAAGTCATGAAGCGCAGGTGATCTGATGTTGTTTTAAGTCAAATTTACAGTCTCTTGAGCAATCTCGTTTTGTGAACAATATTTAAAAATGCTTATTTAATGAAGGCATAGGCTCATTTATTGAATTAATAGATAGAATTCACTTGACTTTGGTTTCAACCAGGCTGTTGTTGCTTCACTTGCTTCTGATCCAAATGTATGGAATGCAGTCATGGAAAATCCTGCTGTCTTCAGGTTCTTCCAATCACAGCAGACAGGTAATCCTAATTCCTATTTCATGTGGTTATTTTGTAGAATAAAACGTAATAAACCAAATAAAACTTGAAACTGAATTCTTTTCTTATAAAATTCAGAACTTTTGTGAATGAATCCTATCGTTTTTTTTTTTTTTACATAACCATATGAGATGTGAAAATTGTGTCTATTTCTCTCTCTTACAAGTTTAATAATTGAAGCCATATTTCAAATTGAAATTTAACTATACACGGCATTAAGAAGTGAAACAATAGACACAATTCAAATATATATATGATCATGTGAATACTTAGTGGAAGGATTCATTTATATGAGCTGAATGTTAATGCAAATTTTGTTGCAGTGTCTGATTTTGGAGAAGTGGAAACTACTGAGAAAGTGGAAAAGTTATCAACTTTTTCTTCTGAAGGAGTTGAAACATCTGAAAAAGTGGAAGCCACGGCCGAGTCTGACTCGGAAAGCTTGTTTTCGGATTTCATGGGTTTTCTGCAGAACTTAAAGCTTACTGTTACTGAATTGGTAAGTAGTGTGTCTGGTTTCCTTCAGAACCTATTCCCGTCACCTGATACTCAGAAAATGGCTGGTGATGCTGATGGGAACAACAAATCAAGTTTCATGGGAGGAACCTTCATAGGTTTGGCAGTGTTGGTGATAATGGTGATCGTGACAAAGAGAGTTTAGTTTGTTGGAAGCTAATGTTGATAATGACAAAGAGAGCTTAGTCTCTCGGAAGCAGAAGTTTAATTTGTCGACTTTTCTAATCGTTTTGGAACCCTGTAATTATCACATATGAACTGCTTTTAAAACAACAGTGTGTGGCCCTCAGGTAATTTATTTCTCTCTACATTTGGAAGCATATCTGCTTTTTAGTTTTCCGGACTTTCTCTGTTATTTTCAAAATGGGATTTAATCGAGTTGGAATTGGTATTAACAAAATTATTTTGATAGTTAAAAACATATAATTTATGTTAAATGTATAATATGGTATTTTTGTCTTAAATTTAAGATAAAACAGAAGGGCTGATAATTTTAGTTGATTTATCTTTATTTTAGAAAGTTAGAATTGTGATTTTTTTTTCTTCTCTATTGAACTGGTTTTTTATTGGTTGATATCTATTTACATTTCTAATTTTGTATCATAAAATAATTAGTTGGAGGATCATTTGGTTGAATTGGAGGATTATTTATTGGTTGAATTTGTCAATCCAATTTAGTTTTGAGAACCGAGGTTATCTATATTTGTTCAAACATGAATTAAAACTCATCTGGGACATTCTCTTCCCCAATAATTGTTCATCTGGGACATATTGCCGAAGAATTTTATATATATATATATATATATATATATATATATATATATAGTTAAAAATAAAGTTAATAATAGAGAGAAGGAAAAAAAGTATAGAATGAAAGAATATTGATCAATTTTTATGTGTATTATTACTGATAAGAAGAGTTGTATTTATATATACAATATGTAATTTACTGTGGAAAATATAAATATTTACATAAAAAGTAATGAATCATATGAATATTAATCATATCAATCACATGATTAAACATATAAAATTAATGGACAATTATTAATTCATAACATTTCTTTTTTAGGAGGAAGTGTCAAAAAAATTTTGGATAAAGAACCTAGTGAAGGAAAAAGAGTACAATATTTTGTATTCTTTAATACAATATTATTAATCATATATTTTATTTCTTCCTTTCATGTAAGCTTTATAAATAGACCTGCCAAATTTTCACATGAATGATTTTTGGATATTTATATTATCCTTTCAATTGAACAATATACTATTATTTTCATATATGATTGTTGATTCCATTTTTATCGGGGATAGTTACAAGTTTCTTACACATGTTGAATTATAGACTTTAACCAAACATATTCTCAACTTTCTTTGTAATTTTAAATGATTAGACGATGTTGCTATTATGGTTTATTTCATATACTATCATGAAACCATTGTGCTACAACATGTGAACAAATATCTTATTTGTGATCAACCATTGTGACATGAGAATATGTAAAATAATATACATATACATAACCCATTAGGTTTGATCCTGAATAATTTAGATGAAATAAGTTCATATTCGTAGTACTCTTAAAGTAACAAAGTATAGGTTTTCTCCAAACCGTTGTCTTCTTATAGTTGAAGAACTATATCTTGCTTAACAAATTTACAGTAAATGTAATATTAGGTCAAATATAATTAGCAAGGTACATTAGTGTTTCTATGACATTAAAATATGGTGCTTCTAGATCAAAAAGATCTTCATCATTTTCTTAAGGTCTAAAAAGAACATTTATCAATGTCTAATGACCTCACAACTATTAGAGTGCATAATGAATGTGACTTGTCCATTTAGAACATTTTTATGTACCTTTATTATATAAGTTTCTTGATGTATAGAAAAATACTTTTGTTTAAATACTCAATTTGTAATCTCAAACAAAAATTTTACTTTTTTAAGATCCTTCATCTTAAATTCTTTATTTAAGCAATCAATTGTCTTTGTATGCTCATTATGAGTTTCAACGTTGTTTATGTCATTTACATAAACAATAATTATGGTAAATTCATTTTTTGATCTTTTTATATAAATACAAGAACAAATAGGATCATTTCTATATCTTTTTTTAATAAGTACTCATTAAGACTATTATGCCTCCTGATTGCTTTAATAAATAAAAAGGTTTATTCAATTCTAATGAATAACCTTCTTTAGAATTTGTCTTGTTGGATAAATAAAATCCTTTAGGGATTTTCATATAAATATGATTCTTAAGAGAACTATATAAATAGGTTGTAACATTATCCATTAGATGTAAATGCAAACTTTGTTGTGCAATTAGGATAATCAAATATTGCAACGTTGTTGCATCCAATACCAGTAAATATGTCTTTTCACAAATCAATATCAGGTTTTGTCAAAAACCTTGAGCAACCAACTATGCTTTGTATTTCATCATTCTTAATTTGATTTTTGCGCGAAAGTTCATATCTACCCAACGAGTTTCACACCTTCAAGTGTGCGACTATAGGTTCAAAAATCTTTTATTTAGCAGGCAAATCTAATTATGCTTATTTGCAAATTTTTTATTTTGACCAATCATTTATTTGTTGGCAATCTTCAATGATTATTGATTATTGATCCTCATTGTCATTCATAACATTCATCGTTATATTAGATGTAAAAGTTTCATCAATGTTGACTTCATTTTGGTTCCATATTATATGATTCATGACATAATTTATTAAAATCTCGTCATTTTCAACAATTTCAGGTACCTGAGGTTTTTCTGGAACCGAATAATTAATTATGTCAAATGATTTTTTTTGGGATTTCACCTTTTCGATTAGGTCATCTTGCATTTTAGCTCATTTTCTCATTCAAGAGTTTTTCTCTTTGGAACCAATAGACCTACCACGCTTCAAACGTGTTTTTGGAACTAACAGGCCTACCACGCTTTAAGTGTGTTATGAATTAATATCAAATATCTCGGAGCATTAGCAGTTGGTATATATGATTTGATTACCCCTTTTGTCAGTAAGAACATTTAGTAATTGATTGACTAATTTTGTAAATGAAAAATCTTTTAAACTTTCAGTTCACATTCTTTGGTATGAGGATCAAGATAAGGTAATGATAATTCATTCCAACCAATATTCTTTTCCAATTGTTTTCTTTCTCCCCTTAATGTTGAAAAAACTTATTCATCAAAGTTACAATCGAAAAGTTGAACCGTAAATAAATCTCCTATTAGTAGTTCAAGATATTTTATTATTGAAGGAGAATCATATCCGACATATATTTTCAATCGTCTATGAGGACCCATCATAGTCCTTTTTGGTGGGAAATTGAAACATACACACCACACTAAAAAAATTCTTACATGAGAACATTAGGTCACTAACCAAAAACCAGCTACATAATAAAGTATTTATGATAACTTGTTGGCTTGATGCGAATCAATAATGAAACATGTAAAATTGCATATCTCCAAGTAGCCATTGGAAGATTAGCTCTTGTAAGTAATGGTCTTGCAACCAATTTTAGACATTTTAGTATTGATTTTGCAAGTTTATTTTGAGTATGAACATATGCTACTAGATGCTCAACTTCAATTCCAATTGATATACAATACTCATGAAAAACATGAGATGTAATTTCACCAGTATTATCAAAATAGATTTTCGTAATCGGATAATCTGGGAAGTGAACTCTTAACTGTACTAATAAATTTGCAAATACTTGATTGCGAGTTGATAATAAAAAAATGTGACCATCTAGTTGATGCATCAATTAAAATCGTGAAATATATAAATGATCCACATGGTAAGTGTATTGGACCACGAATATTACCCTATATTCGTTTTGAAAATGAGATTGACTTGTTTCTAATTTTTCTGGTGATGGTCTTATTATCAACTTCTGTGAACGTATAATATATGAGAACTCATCGATATGAAAAAGTTTCTTGACTTTTAAGTGGGTGTTCACATGAGTTTTTCAACTTTTTTTTGCATCATAATAGATCCATGATGACCCAACTGATCATACCACACAAGGAATTCATTTTGATTTTTACACGTCTGGTTTACCATGACATGCATTTTAATTGTACTAATATATGCATAGTAAAAATCATCTAATTGATCATGTCAAACAAGACATTCATTTTGATTCATAAATTTTTGGTTTACCATGACATGCATTTTCTAAGACTTGAGAAATTTAATAATTAAATAAATAATTATTTAATAAATGCGGGTAGTAGGAGTCTTTATGGCATTTAATGCAAATTATTGTGATGTGGAATAGTACTAGCTCAAGTGGTTGAGAGTACTTAGTTGTGTTGAGAGGACTTGGGTTTGAGTCCTATGTGTGCCAAATTGTATATTATTTTAATATGGGTATGATTTTAATGAAATGATTGAATGTAAGTAGTGATAATGTACTTGCTTTTTAATGAAATTTTAATGAAATTATAGGAATTATTACGAAACATGATTAGTTGAATTGGTTATGCACTTGCTTTGTGATTGAATGGTTGTGGGTTCAAACCTTGCTAAGAATGAATTAAACTTTCTTTTGCCAAAAGTTCTGGTTCAAGGAGAAAACAAGGAATAGGAGAATTTTGGTGGTTCTTAGAAGCAAATGGAAGAAGGTGTAGGAAGGAAAAGCAAGGATTTCGAATTGATCACGAATTGTCCAGGTAAGGGGAGCTGTCCTGTGTGTTTTATTTCTCGAGGTTTATGGATTTTTGTCCAGAAACCGCCTGGCGGTATGAAAGGAGTTGCTAGGCGATGCTTCAAATTTTACTTGTTTTGTTGGATTCTGGCATGAACCGCCTAACAGCGATGAATTTATGCCAGGCGGCGCGGCGCTGTCTGTGGTTCTGTTTGTGCATTGTTTGGTGCATAAGTCATTGCGACTTTTGAATGCGATTTTGGTGAATAATATTGTATGTTGACTGTTATAACATGTATATATTTGGGGTATGATGGTGCTCGGAGGAAATCATGTATGATTACCCATGAGCAAAATTTGGATTCTTGGAAGGGGAAAAGGGATGAATTGATCTCCATTGAGTATGTGACGCGTGATGAATAATACTAAGTGGATGGCTTGACAAATTGTATGTGAATTGGTGTGGTTGGGTGTAATTAGGTCTTGTGTCAAATTAGGAGAAGTTGTGGATTCCTCGTAGGTGCAGAATTCTAGTTTGGTGTCTAGTTACTGATGCACTGCCTGGCAGCACCCTACTTGTCGTCAGGCGACAACTGGTTCAGAGGCAGATTTGTGTCATTAAATTGTTAGGTTAATGGAGCGAATTGGACTAGAGAAATTAGTCAATAAAATGGGAAGAGTTAGTGTATAGGAATTCGTTGTGATAAAGGCAATTGGGAAAATAGGATGGTGTGCTAAGTTGGAAGTGGCTTGGGAATGAGTATGGATTCTGTCTTGGATGGTTCATTAGTTGGGAATGAGAAGAAAAAGATGTAGAGTACTAAATAAGAAGGGTTGGGAAATTGGACAAACAAATCTTAGAGGATTGATGCGTAAATCATAAATTGTGTGGCGCTGATTGGGAAGTAAGTGAGAGGAATATGTGGTATAGTTGCAAGGGGATTTAAGCATATTGTATACTCTGAAATATTGGATTGCGCGTCACTTATATAAGTTAGATTAAGCCATTGGATATTGATCGAAGGATTGGAAGAATTCTATGTCTTGAATAGAGAGATTTGGGATTGCAATTTATAGGTAATGAAGTCACGAATTGAGTGACAAGGTGACAAGAATTAGGCCCCAAGGGAGGAGAATACATTAATACCATTGGAGGTATTAGAAGATTGTAGGATAATCTAGTCTTGGGTGCTAAAATAGTAGCTGGTGCGCTACTGGTATAGCGCTTGGCGGCACGGGTGTGACCGCTAGGCGATAGGAGCAACAAGGATGTTCCTGCACCGCGTGGCACCTAGGAGCAAGGTGTGACCCGCCAGGCGATAGACCCTGCAACAGTGGGTCTGTGAGAGGTTGGCGCCTGATGGCAAGGGGAGTTCCGCCAGGCGGTCTACGTAGGTTTCGCCTAGCAGTGCTTAGGCTACGCCAAGCGATAATGCTGCAGGTATCTGACTTGCGTGTGTTGTTTATACGCATTGATGCGAACTTGGATTAAGGGATGTTGTGCCATGAGCGGGTAGATTCATGGATGATGGTGAACACGTGATGATATGAGTGGGAAGGTTTATATCCTGTTACTCTCATGTGGGGATACGAACGAGGTAGGTTCGTATGTTTCGTGCTCACACTTGAGAGATGTTGCGTGCGGGGAGGTACGTAGCTAGTGGATCACGTATGGGCGGGAATGTTCTTAGAGCAGGACTACGAGCGGGGAGGTTCGTAGAGTAGGACTACAAGCGGGGAGGTTCATAGAGGCAGAACCACGAGCGGACAGGTTCGTGTAAGCATCATAAATCTTGAGTCCAAGGCTAACTATTTGTATGATTTAAGGTTGAAAAGCCTTGGGGTTAAGGTTTTGGCCAAGAACTAACTAGGATGAATAATATGGGTGTATTGATTTTATTCTGTTACAATATATGTTATTTTCATTTATAAGCTCACCCTTTTTGGGAATGGAGGAGATTGGATGGATCTCATAATTTTTTATCAAAAGCTTCATTGCTTTGTTCAACCATACAAAGGCATGAAATAAATTCATAATATTTATTGATGCATGAAATAAATTCATAATTTTTGTGAAATCTATTTTTTTTTCACAATATTGTTCTCATAGAAGCAAATTAGTTACTCAGATACTTTATTTATTTCTTTAATGGTATCATCAATACCCATTGCATCTAAATGTATTTCAACATTTAATACCCAATATAAGTAATTCTTCCTTGTTATATCAAGGGTCACAAACTCCACAAATTTAAAATTTGTAAGATTTGGCATGTTTAGAATTAGCATAACAAATAATAGTAATAATAATAATAATAATAATAATAATAATAATAATAATAATAATAATAATAATAATAATAATAATAATAATAAAACAAAGATGAAGATTGATAAAGTCAAACCATTCTTATGACAAAAATAACAATATAAGATAAAATTGTAAATGAAGAAAGGATTAGGAAGAGCCTGGATTAAGACATGCATAACATTGTCCTCATAGAGAAACATTGTCCTCATAGAGAAACAAAACTTCCACTAGCACTCAGTTGATTGGAGCATCGTGTTGATAACATGTTAAAAGGAAAAAATAGAGAATGAGAGAATAAGGACCAACTTTTTTGTGCATTATTACTCATAGGAAGAGTCCTATTTATGGATACAACATGTAATCCACAAAGGAAACAAATCAACTAATTAATTACATAAAAAAGTAATGAATCATATGAGTATCAATCATATCAATCATATGATTAAATGTATTAAATCAATAAACAATCATTAATTTATAATATATATATATATATATATATATATATATATATATATTGTCAATTATCACTATTTTATAATTATTGTTTCTCAATTTTTTATCACATTTTATTATCCAAGTTTTAAAATTTTTGTACATTTTATTACTATAATCATTTTTCACATTTTAGACAAGTGTGTTTGTGCTTATTTGTAAAAGATATTTTTCGATAAAATAATAGGTTTCAATTTTGTATATATTTGTCTAATTTATTTATTTTGAAATATATTTTTAGTTTTTTTAATAAATAAACCATATCAATTTGTAATTAAATAATTTGTTTGAAAATTGAGAGACAAATATTTTATTACATATTATACTATACTGTGAACTTACTTTTAACAATTTAATTAGTGAATTATAATTTTAGACCATCAGTATGCAGCAAAAGTCCCATATTTGGTATTAAAGCATCGCATACGACAATGAGTACGCCCTTCCAAAATATATAAAAGGTTTTTTGATATAAAACATCAAACTATTTTCAATACATTTTTCTTGTAATCTATATATATATATATATATATATATATATATATATATATATATATATATATATATATATATAT
>Ga0099822_1002066_pt1 | contig 24562 bp, 29 predicted proteins | sample CowpeawhiteBW_FD_76839 | JGI IMG/M metagenome (GOLD analysis project Ga0099822, IMG submission 76839) | Root nodule microbial communities of legume samples collected from California USA - Cow pea white BW | ecosystem: Host-associated > Plants > Roots > Nodule | place: USA: California | collected... | reverse complement strand
ATATCAATTTTGAAAGCAAGCGTCGGTGCGGAGCCCGAAGAAATTTCACGTCGGATTGCCGGACGCGCGCAGGCGCGCCGGTCGGCCCCGCACCGAAACCGCGGCGGCCCGCATCTATACTGAGCTGCGCGCCGAGTTGGTCTCCTTGCAACGTCGCCCAGGTGATCCAATCCTGGAAGCCGAGATCGCCCTTTCCTACGGCGTCAGCCGGACGCCGGTGCGTGAAGCGATCCTGCGATTGTCGGACGAGGGCCTACTCGAGATCTTTCCACAATCGGGCATCTTCGTGTCTCGCATCCCGTTGGCTGCGCTGCCCGAGGCGATCATCATCCGCAGGTCGCTCGAGGAAACCACAGTGCGGGTTGCGACGGAGCGAGCCAGTTCGAGCCAGATCCTCGGCCTGCACTCTATCCTGGAACGCCAGCGCGAAGCGATGGCGGCGGGAGATCGCGAGGCCTTCCACCAGGCCGATGAGGCCTTTCACGCCAACATCGCGGACATCGCCGGATACAACGGCATCTGGAAGCTCATCCTGCAGGTCAAGATTCACGTCGATCGCTTCCGGCGCCTTACCCTTCCGCAACGCGGGCGAATGGCAGAAATTGTCGCCGAGCACGAGACCATCATGGCCGCGATTGAGGCTCGCGATCCCGACGCCGCGGGAGCTGCGATGGTCAGTCATATCGAGCGCCTTCTGGTCGACATTGCGGACACCCCGCACAGCAATCGGGAGTTCTTCGACTAACAAGGCTCGTCGACGTGACCACGGCGGAAGTTTAGAGAGGGCTGCGTATCCTGATCGCCCCGCCTTTCGCGTCGACCCTCGGATCAAGGTTGCGCGACACGCACAGCGTGTGGCTTGCGGCCGCCTCCCGGCATCCTTACGCTGCCTCTCAACAAGAACAGGGAGGCAATCGCCATGACCACAAGGCGGGATTTCCTGAAGGCCGGAGCAACAGCGGCGGCCGGCGTCGTGTTCTGCGGCTGCGGGGCAGTTCATCACGCAAATGCACAACAGTCGCGCCAACAGTTGCCCGTCACAGTCAACGGCAAGCGCGTCAAGACCATCGACATTCACTCGCATTGTCACTTTCGCGAAGCTGGCGCCCTGCTCGGCGCGGATGCCGCCAAAGTGCTATTGCCCCCGGTCAATGGCGCGGCCGAAGCCTTCATTGAAATCGACAAACGCCTCGCCGCGATGGACGCGCAGGCGGTCGACATGGAGGTACTGTCGATCAATCCGTTATGGTACGACCGGGACCGCGACCTTGCTGGACAGATCGTCAAGATCCAGAACGAGAAACTCGCCGAACTGTGCGCTTCAAAGCCGGATCGGTTTGCGGCGTTCGCATCGTTGACGCTGCAGGCGCCGGATCTCGCCGTTCAGGAGCTCGAGACCGCCGTGAAAAAACTGCGCCTGAAGGGCGCCGCGATCGGCGGCGTTGTCGATGGCGTCGAATTCTCCGACCCCAAGTTTCATCCGGTGTGGGCCAAGGCGGAAGAGCTCGGCGTTCCACTCTTCATCCACCCGCAGGGCATTCCTGAACTCAACAAGCGGCTCTCCGGCAATGGCTGGCTTGGTAACACCATTGCCAACCCGCTTGAGACCACGATCGCGCTTTCTCACCTGATTCTCGAGGGCACGTTCGACCGCTTCCCAGGACTCAAAGTTATCGCTGCGCATGGCGGGGGCTATCTGCCCTCCTACGCCGATCGCTCGGACCATGCCTGCCTGGTTGGGCCAAAGGGGTGCAATCCCGACATCAAGCTCAAGAAGGCGCCTGCCGAGTATCTCAAGCAGATCTATTTCGATTCCTTGATCTTCACGCCTGAGGCCATCCGGCACCTCGCAGCTCAGGTTGGCGCCAGCCAGATCGTGCTGGGGAGCGACTATCCCTATCCATGGCAACTCGCTCCGGTAGATCACATCTTTGCCTGTTCATCGCTGAGCGATGACGACAAAGCCAACATCCTCGGCCGCACCGTTTCCCGACTACTCGGTATCGCCGTGTAGGGAGGCGCCGCCACGCGTGCGGGCGACGAGACGGGGCCGTGCTGGATCGGGGTCGACAGCGACTGAACAGACGAAGCGACTATTCCCCGTCGTTCGCCCCGGCGTCCGCCAGTTCCTGCAGCGCGTCCGGCTTTAGCACCACAATAGCTCCATGTTCGAGCCTGACCCAGCCGCGCGTCGCCCACGCACGAAGTTGCTTGTTGATGCTCTCACGCGTCATGCCGACCATCTCGCTGATCTCCTGCTGGGTAATCGAGATGGTCCGCCCCTGCGGCTCACGTTTGTGCTTGTCGCTCAGGCGCAGCAGTGCGCTGGCGAGGCGGCCGGGCAGGTTCTGCAGGATGATCTGCTCGACCTGATCGCTGGTCCAACGCAATCTCGCGCAGAGCAATTCGATGAACTTCATCGCAAGCGATGGTTGACTCCGGACGAACGGAATGAACTCCCGCCGATCGATGACAAACAGCTCGCAATTGGTGTTAGCAGTGGCATCAGCGGTTCGCGACAATCCGTCGAGCAGCGCGATCTCCCCGAATATCTCTCCTGCCTCAATCAGGTTCAGACTGGCATTGCGACCGTCAGGTGACGAGATGCTGATCTTCACCGTGCCCGAGATCACGGCAATCAGACTCGTGCCTGGATCGCCTTTGGAAAAGATTGTCGTGCCGCGCTTCAGCGTAATGTGCTTGGCGTATCGGCAAAGCTGGTCGAAAGCATCGGGCTCGAGATCCGCAAAATAAGGATGCTTGCGCAGCTCCGACAGCTTGCTGCTCGAAAACGGCACGCCGGCAGTTCTTTCTATGGGCGGCGCACCGGTCATTGTCATCCAGAACGATTGTGTTGCGTACGATCGGTCCGCCACCAGAGCGGATTCCGACAAGAGCCATCGATCAATGAAAGCGACAGCAACTATAGCCCCCCCGGAGGCCCGCAGCAACAAGAGGTCCACGCTGTGCCAGTCGGGCTGAAATGCCTGCAAGTCACAATTTCGAATAAATAGTTGATTGGATGGAATACTCGTAATTGTGGCAGATGGCACAAAGTGCGGGTAGCGCGAGCCCGTGTATTGGCTACAGTCTCACTCGGTAAAAATACTTCTGCACGCAATCGTCGTAGTTAACTTCTCTGCACCCTGCGATTGCAAGACCCGACCGAAAAATCGCACCCACCCACCAGCCCGGCCGGCAATTCGCTTAACCAAGAACAGAGCCGTTGATCACCGTCCCGGCAAGTGTCCGACGCGGGCAACCGGCTGTTTATCAACTTCGGCCAGTCTTCCCATAAAGAGGGAGCGCGAGAAATGCCGCAGATTTGGATGACCTATCAGGAGATCGCCGACCTACTGAATTGCGACACGGAGATGGCGCGTGGCATAACCATCCAACGTGCGCTAGACCGGAAGCGGAGCCGCGACGGACTGACCCGTGCCAAGCTCGATTCCGACCTGACGGCAAAGTTTGTCGCCGCGATCGGGCATGCGGAGCTGAGCTTGAATCGAGCTGTTCACGATCTTCGCGACATGCACGAGAGGATGTCGCGCAGCGATCAGCCCCCTATCCGGCGGCCTGCCACCTCGGCTCAATCATAGCCCCGGAGATCTCAGAGCAAATCCGTCGTAAAAAGAAAGGGGGTATGGGCCCACCGAATTGGCCGAAATTCGGACAGCTGCATCCTCTCGGTTGAACAAGACCTTACCCACTACACTGAGCAATACCGCTCCTTGATCTCGTTATCGGCGAGCAGTTCCTGTGCGGATGCGTGGTGCACCACAGCCCCATGATCCAGCACATAGGCCCGGTCGGCGAGATCAAGCGCAAGTTCGACATTCTGCTCGACCAGCAGGACCGTCGTTCCCTGCCTTTTCATGTTGCGGAAGAGTGCAAACATCTCATCGACCAGCACCGGCATGATGCCCTCGGAGGGCTCATCGAGCATGATCAGATCAGGCTTTGCGATCACCGCGCGCGCGATCGCCAGCATTTGCTGCTCACCACCGGACATGGTGACTGCCTCCTGGTCCAAGCGCTCGCCCAGCCGTGGGAACACCCTCGCGATCTCGTCGATCAACTCGGCTTCCCGCTTCTTCTCGGGCGACGCGACCAGACCAAGCCGCAAGTTCTCCCGTACCGACAGTCCCTGCACGATCCGCCGCTCCTCAGGAACGTAGGCGAGCCCCAAAGCGAACCGTATATGTGCGGGCTGACCCAGCAACTCCCGCCCCTTGAAAATTACCGAGCCACGCGTTCGACTCATCAGGCCGATAATCGACTTTAAGGTGGTGGTCTTGCCGGCTCCATTGCGGCCAATCAGGCAGACGATTTCGCCTTTGGCAACGTCCAGACTGACGTCCTGGAGGGCATGACTGGCTCCATACCAGGCATTGAGCTTGCTGATCCGCAACATACCGTCAATGCTCCCGGTGGCCGAGATAAACGCGCTTCACTGCCTCGTTCTGCCGAACGTCTTGCGGCGTCCCCTCGGCGAGGAGCTCTCCATGATGCAGCACCAGAATACGATCGCTGATCCCCAGCACCAGCTTCATCTTGTGCTCGACATGGATCACCGTCCGCTCGCTTGCAAGCTTCACGATCAAATCCATCATGGTCCGGGTTTCTTCCGGGCTCATCCCTGCCGTCGGCTCATCCAGCAACAGCAAGCGAGGCTGACTGGCTAGCGCCATGCCGATCTCCAGCGCACGCTGCTCGCCGTGTGCAAGCGTCTTAGCTGCGCGCTCGCGAGACTCCCACAGCCCAACCAGGGCGAGCAACTCGTCCGCTCGCTCGACCAGGTCGCTCAGCCGCGTGCGCGGGCGCCAGATATCGTATCTCGACACCAGAGCCTGCAGGCCAACCCGGATATTCTCGCGCGTCGAGAGTTGCGGAAACACGCTGGTGATCTGGAACGACTTTGCGATCCCCATATGGGCGAAGCGATGCTGCGGCAGGCCGGTGACATCCCTCCCCTCGAACTCAATGCTGCCTCGGGTGGGTGGGAACCCACCGCACAGCAGATTGAAATAAGTGCTCTTCCCTGCGCCGTTCGGGCCGATGATCGACGTGATCGCTCCCTTGGAGAACTCGGCCGAGATATTGTTCAACGCGACAAATTTCCCGAACGTCTTGCCGACACGCGTGGTGCGCAGAATTACCTCTCTCGCCGGCGTTGCAGCGGCAATCATCGCCGACCCCGCGCAATTAGCGTGCCCCAGATGCCTGCCGGGAAGAACAGCACGCACGCAATGAAAATGGCTCCGACGATCAGTTGCCAGTGAACCGTCCACACCGAGACCAGGTTCTCCAGGACAAGGAAAACGGCCGCGCCGATCATTGGCCCGAAGAATGTTCCCATGCCACCCAACAAGGCAATCATCACTACGAGACCAGAGGTCTCGTAGTGCAAGATTTCGATGGTGACGATCGAAAGATGAAGCGCCTGCAGCGCACCCGCGAGGCCGCAGAAGCCGCCCGACAGAACGAAGGTGAGCAATCGGGTCAATGTGACATCATAGCCCGACGCACGCGCGCGCATCTCATTCTCGCGTACCGCTTCAATGACAGCCCCAAACGGCGATGCGAGAATACGTGACATGACGAAAAAAGCACCGATCACAAAGGCCGCAATCACGTAGTAGCGGACCATCGGGTTGATGAAGTCGATCTGCAAGCCGAACAGATCGATCGTGCGGACGTTGATCCCGCGCAGGCCGTTCTCGCCGCCGGTCCAATCAACCGCCTGATAGAACGGGTAGTAGACGCATTGTGACAATGCCATTGTCACCATGGCGAAGTAGATCCCGCGAGTTCGGATTGCGAGCACGCCAATCAATAGCGCGGTCAGAAGGCCGCCAAACACGCCAGCGACGATGGCCGCGTACCAAGGCCAAGCGAAGTGCACGATGGCAATGCCGCAAAGATATGCTCCGGTCCCGAACAGCGCGGCATGTCCGAACGACAAGAGCCCCAAATATCCGAACACGAGGTTGAAACCGAGGGCGTATAGCCCGTAGATCAGAATATTCACCGCCAAAGCCGTGAACGGCATCACGAGCGGGAAAATCAGGATCGCTGCGGCTGCCATGCCAGCGCGATGCCGCGTAGCGAACTCGTACCAGCCGACCGCCGTGGCCCGAGATTGCTTTATGGATTCGGTGGCTCCGGTCATACTTCGCTCACCTCAGCAATCCGGCACGACCAAAGAAGCCTTGGGGCCGCACGATCAGCACGATCGCCATCAAGGCGAAGATCGACACCTTGGCCATTTCAGGTGCAATCAGCGAGGTCATGCTAACAACCACACCGACCAGCAGACCTGCCAGCACCGCGCCGCCGATCGAGCCCATGCCACCCACCACCGTCACCACAAAGGCCTCGGCCAGAACGGTACCGCCCATCTCGGGGATGACGCCTTGAAGCGGGGCTGCCAACAAGCCTGCGAAGCCAGCAATCGCCGTTCCGATCCCAAAGACAATCAGCCATACCCGTGATACGTCGACGCCAAGGACACGGACGATCTGCGGATCACGCGCCCCCGCACGGATGATGAGCCCGAAGCTGGTTTTCTCGAGAAATAGCCAGAGTGCCAGCAAGACGGTGGCAGTCGCGCCAATCACGAAGAGGCGATACAGCGGGAAGTACCCAACGCCGATATCGACGGCACCCTGAAGAACTTCGGGCGTATCGAAGGGATAGCCGGTCTTGCCAAAAGCAATCCGCACACATTCGACCATCACATAGCTGAGCCCGAACGTCAGCAGCAGTGGGTAGTCGATTCCACGTCCGTAGAGCGGCCGGATCAGCACACGCTCGACCGACATGCCGAACAGGCCGATCAAGAGTGGTACGGCCACCAGGCAGAGCCAGAAATTGCCACCGAGCGAGATCAAATAGAGTCCGACATAGGCACCCACCATGTAGAACGCCCCATGGGCGAAGTTGACGACGGTGAGCATCCCGAAGATCAACGACAGTCCGATCGCAAACAGCACGTAAATCGCGCCGAGCGCCAGCCCGGCGAACAATTGCAGCGCAATGAGATCAAAGCTCAGGCCTGCCATTCATCACCTCAGAAGCGACGCGCGTCAGCGACGGCGTGCACATCTCACCAGCTCAGCTCTTGTGGCCGAGCGCCTCGCAGGTACGCAGGTTCTTCTCGCTGGGCTCTTCGGTCGAAAGGACCTCGAACACATCGGATTCGTTCATCATGTCCTTTGACTTCGATTTAATAACGAGCACCGACTGCACCGACTGGTGATCGCACTTACGGTAGTACTGCGGTCCCTTGTAATAATCGTACTTCTGAGCCTCCAATGCCGCGATCACCTTGTCAGTCTCAACGGTTCCTGCGTTCTTGACAGCCTCGAGCACAGTCCGAACGCCACCATAGCCAAGCGCACCGTAGTCAGTCGGCAGTTTGCCGTCGTACATCTTGCGGAATGCGTCATTGAATGCCTTGGTCGAAGCAAATTTGTCTTCGATGCCCCAGTAGAATGAACAACCGCCAATGACGCCTTCAAACGCCTGGGCGCCCGCAGCGACGCGACTGGCATGCGAGAGAAGCGGGGCAATGATCTGGATCGACTTCTTGACGCCAAAGTCTGTTGCCTGCTTAAGCACGATCTGCTGATCCCGACCGAAATTGCTGATGCACAGAATATCGGGCTTCAGCGCCTGCAGACGTGGCAGTAGGGTCGAAAAGTCCGCCGTTCCCAGAGGATGACGAACGCCACCGAGATTCTCGATGTTGAACTCCTTGCCAACTTCGAGGAAGCCGCGAACCATCTCGTGACCATAGGCATAGTCCGCGGTCAGGAAGGCAACCTTCTTGCCAAATTTGGAGAACGCGTAGCGGCCAACCGCCCCCGATGTCATGTGCGGGTTCAGGGCTTCGTGAAACGTGTACTTGCTGAAGTCACTAGCTTCGTTGATGGCATCCGACTGGCTGATCGAATTGAAGATGATGCCGCGTTCCTTGGTAACGTTGTTGATCGCAAGCTGAACGGCCGCGGAGAGACTGCCCACGACGAAATTGACTTTCTCCTTCTCGACCAACTCTAATGTCCGCGTCGCGGCCTCACCGGGGTTCAGCTTGTCGTCGCGGACGACGAGCTCCGCCTTGCGGCCATTGAGACCGCCGGCGTCATTGAACTGGGCCACAGCGAGCTGTCCCGCTCGCACTTGGTCCTGCGCCTCGGCGCCATAGGGTCCGGTCAAAGGAACAGGGAAGCCAATCTTGATCGGCGCCTCCTGCGCCTGAAGCGGATTGATACGAAAGGGCGAGGTGGCGAGAACGGCTCCAGCGCTCGCGGCCGTCAGCAGCCGGCGGCGCGAAATCGTACCAGCCTTGGTGACTTTCTTGGTCATGACTATTCCTCCCCAAGAATTGTTTATTTGGCTTATCTACACCTACTGCCATCTCCGCTTCATATTCGTCCCAGCGCCGTCAGAATAACCTGGGGCGTCAGCGGAATCTCGGTAATTGTAGTGCCGAAGGGCCGGAGGGCATCATTTACTGCATTGGCGACGGCCGCTGCCGCGCCCGCGGTGCCGGCCTCGCCCGCTCCTTTGGCTCCCAACTCGGATTCCAGCGTCGGCGACACCACATGGCCGACCTCGATATCGGGCATATCGCCGGACATAGGGACCAAGTAGTCAGCCATATTGGCATTAGTGAGCTGGCCACGCTCGTCATAGACGCACTTCTCGAACAGTGCTGCCCCGAGTCCTTGTACCGCTCCACCTCGGATTTGCTCATCAACCAGCTGCGGGTTGATGATCGTACCGCAGTCCTCGACCACCCAATGCTTGAGCAGCTTGACGAACCCAGTCTCGGTGTCAACCTCAAGCCACGAGGCCTGGACACCGTTGGTAAATGCAAACGGGTATTGGCGCGGGACAAAGTGGCGGGTCGCCATCAATTCCGGCTGGATCCCCGGCGGGAGCGTATCTGGCCGAAAATAGACGATCCTCGCGAGCTCGTTCAGCTCGATCCGTCGAACACCGCTTGCATCCATGATGTGGTCGCCGACGACATCGAGCTCGGCCGGAGTCGATTGCAGTATGGCCGCTGCGACATCAAGAATATTCCTGCGCAAGACCTTGGCTGCCTGTAAAGCGGCCTCGCCGCCAATCCCAGCGCCGCGAGAGGCCCACGTGCCGCCACCATATGGAGTGTTGTCGGTATCGCCGAGCATCACACGAACTCGTTCCATTGAAATGCCAAGCACGCTGCCTACGATCTGGGCAGTAAGCGATTCAGATCCTTGTCCCTGTTCCGTGATGCTGGTTTGGCAGATCACTGAGCCTTGCGCGTCCAACCGAAGCGTAACGCCGTCCTGAGAGGAGATCTTTGCACCACCAACACCGTAAAAGGCAGCGCTCGGGTTGGTCACTTCGATGAAGCTTGCGATGCCGATTCCTCGATGAATGTTACGCATCCGCAGGGTCGCCTGCTCGGCGCGTAGAGCGTCGTAGCTCATCATCTGAAGCAACTTCGCCAACGATGCATGATGCGACAACCGCTCGAACTTCATACCCGTCGGCGACGCGCATGGATAAGCGTTATCAGCGATCAGGTTGCGGCGACGGATTTCGACCGGGTCCATGCCGATCTTCGCAGCAGCAAGATCGACTAGGCCTTCGGTCACGGAGCATGCGATCGGATGTCCGACTGCCCGATACTGGCACATGACGTTCTTGTTCTGGAAGACGACACGGGCCCGTGCCCGATAGTTCTGGGTGACATACGGTCCTCCAACCAGGTTGATCACCTGATTGGCTTCGATCGCGCTGGTCCGTGGATACATCGAATAGGGGCCGATCCCGGTCAAGTCGTCGATCTCGAGCGCGGTGATCGTACCGTCCTGCCTGACGCCGACCCGACCCTTGCAGCGGTGATCCCGGGCGTGAATGTCGGTATTGAAGCTTTCAACGCGGTCGGCAACGAACTTGACAGGACGCCGCAGAAGCTTGGACAGCGCGCAGGTCGCCATTTCATCGGCGTAGATGTGGACCTTAATGCCGAAGGAGCCGCCGACATCCTTGCAGACCACGCGAACTTGCGCGTCCCTCAATCCCAGATGCAGCGCCGCGATGTTCTGCACCATGTGGGGCGCCTGCGTGCCTTGGTAGATCGTAAGTCGCGCCTCAGCCGTATTCCAATCAGCAACGACCGCCCGCGGTTCCAGAGTCACGCCGGTGTGACGACCGAAGACGAATTCTGCTTCGACAACCTCATCGGATTCGGAGAACGCCCGATCGACGTCTCCCGCATTGTGCGTCCGCTCAAATGCGAGATTGTCGCCGAGCGATGGGTGAATGACCGATGTCGATGGATCGAGCGCCGTTCGCATATCGGTGACAGCCTCGAGCTCTTCGTAATCGACCGCCACCTTCTCCATGGCATCCTCGGCGACCGCACGGCTAGTCGCCACGATCGCTGCGACCGCTTCGCCTTGCCAGCAGACCCGATCAACCGCAATCGCGTGCTGCGGCGCTGATTTCAGTCCCTTCAAATGCGAAAGCACCCCGACCCAGGGCGTGATAACAGAGGCCAACCCGCGGCCTGTAACGATAGCAATCACGCCCGGCATGCGATTCGCCGCGCTGGCATCGATCGCCACGATCCTGGCGTGGTCGCATGGCGACCGCAGAAAAGCTACGTGGCCCATACGCGGCAGTTCGAGATCGCTGACATATTGACCACGTCCTTGCAGCAGCCTGTCGAGATTCGGCCGCGGCACCGTCTTGCCGATATAGGAGTTGGGGCGATCAAGGACCGAAAGCGTGTCAGCTTCCATGCGGATTGCGGTCATGTCGATCGCTCCCCGCGCGCCCTCGCTGTCGCTTCCACGGCGTCGACGATTGCCTGATAGCCCGTACAGCGACAATAGTTGCCGGACAGATGCTCACGGATCGCCTCGCGGTCCGGTGTCGATGATTGCCTTAGCAAATCTTGCGCCGTGATCAGCATGCCTGGTGTGCAATAGCCGCACTGCAGCGCATTGCGCTCGCGGAACGCCGCCTGAAGATCGGCAATCTCTCCACTATCGGAAAGCCCCTCGATTGTCTCAACAGAGGCGCCCTGCGCTTGCACAGCCAGCATCAAACACGAGCGAACAATCTCGCTGTCGACGCGCACCGTGCAGGCGCCGCACACTCCATGTTCGCAGCCGACGTGAGTACCGGTCAGTTTCAGATTCTCGCGGAGAAAATCGGCGAGGTTGAGCCGTGCGGGCACGACGGCGTCAACTGGTTCGCCATTGACGAGGAGCGAAACCGGGACCAGTTCAGTCACCTGGCTACTCCCACATCCAGTTCGGGACGCGCGAGCAGCGTCGCTACGCTACGTCGAAGCAAGACCCCTGCCAGATGTCGACGCATGACCGGCGACGCCTGCTGATCCCCCTGGGGATTGAGTTCATCTGCCAGCGCCGCCAACGCCTCGGCAAGCGTGGCAGTAGTGATGGATACATCGGTCAGCCTGCGAGCGGCCGCAGCGAGCAGAGGTCGATCACCGACTGCGAAGAATCCGAGCTTCAGATCTGCAAAGGCGCGGTCTTTGACGATGGCACGAGCGGCGAGACCCGCGATGGCGTAGTCTCCATGCCGCCGGGCAAACTCCTGAAAGAAGAACGTCGAGCCTTCACCCGCGACCGGGAATTCGACCGCGACGAGCAATTCTTCGGCTGATAGCGCCGTTTCGTAAATCCCCCTAAAAAAATCAGTTGCAGCGACCCGGCGCTCGCCCCCGGCGCCGCGAATGACAATGGTCGCGTCCAGTGCAAGTGTGCAGGCCGGCAGTTCCGACGCCGGATCGGCATGCGCGAGGCTTCCCCCAATCGTTCCGCGATTGCGAATTGCTGGGTGAGCGACATGGGCCACGGCATCCCGCAGCAACGGCGCGTGCACTGCAACTTCCGGAGACCTGAGCAGACCAACGTGTCGAGTGAGCGCACCGATGACGAGTACGTCTCCCTTCACTGTAATGCCGTGCAACTCGTGAAGGCCGCCGATATCAACCAGAATATCCGGGGATACGAGCCGCAGGTTCATCGCCGGCATCAGGCTTTGGCCACCGGACAACACCTTCGCCCTATCGCCATGCGCGGCCAACAACTCCAGCGCGTTGACCACGCTGGTCGCGCGGGCATAGGCGAAAGCCGCAGCTTTCATGTTGGGTGTAGCCTCCCGGGCCTATTTCTCGCTTTTCTGGATTAGAGAGCCGCCTCATTTAAAGGTCAAGCTTGTTTATCGGGCGATTATTTGTCCCGCTGGGGCTTGTCTTCGTTTTGCCGAGGACGCAGGTTCCTGATCGACCGAGGGCCGGCCCGCAAGGAGCAGCAGATCATGAAGCTCGGGTTCTTTACGATGCCGATTCATCCGCTCGAAAAGGATTGGCGGCAGTCGCTCCGGGAGGATCGCGAAGCCTTCTTGCTCGCGGATGAGCTCGGGTTTAGCGAAGCCTATGTCGGCGAGCACGTTACCGACAAGGCCGAGAACATCACCTCGAGCATCGCCTTCATCGCCTGGATCGCAGCCGCCACCCGGCAGATCAAGCTTGGAACCGGCACGATCAACATGCCCAATACTCACCCAGCGGCGGTCGCCGCGTCCGTCGCGATGCTTGACCACATGCTCGATGGCCGCTTCATTCTCGGAATTAGCCCGGGCGGTCTGCTTTCCGATGCAGAGGCGTTCGGCAATCTCGATGCAGATCGAAATGCGATGTTTCTCGAGGCGATCAATCAGGTTCTCGATATCTGGACTGGCAAGCCACCCTATGACTTGCATGGCAAGCACTGGAGTATTTCGGTCCGGAGGACCCTTATCGAGGACATCGGTCAGGGATTCATAGCGCGCCCTCTGCAGGCCCCTCACCCTCCGATCGTCGTGACCGCCGTCGCTCCGTTCTCAAAGGGGGTCACCGAGGCGGCAGCGCGCGGCTGGGATCCGATCTCGGCAAACTTTCTGATGCCGGCCTGGGTGAGGAGCCATTGGCCCAAATATGTCGAAGGCTGCCAGCGGGTGAACCGAGTAGTGGACGCCGCCAATTGGCGGGTCGCCAAAAGCGTGGTCGTTGCGAGGGACACTGCGACAGCGAAAGCTTACGCCACCGATCCCAGCGGCCCTTATGTGTACTACTATCATCAGCTGTTCACGAAACTGAAGCGCAGCGGTCGCCTCGAGTTGTTCAAGACACGGCGCGACCAGCCCGATTCGGAGGTTACGCTCGAGTCGATCTGCGATAGGCTCATCATTCACGGCACGCCCGAAAGTGTGGCCGATCAACTCCTTGCATTCCAAGACCAAGTTGGCACCTTCGGGACCCTGCTTTATGCCGGCAAGGACTGGAAGGACCGCGAACTCGGTCGGCAATCGATGATCCTGATGGCCGAGAAGGTCCTGCCGCGGATCAATGCCGGCACTGCCGGATCGTCGAGTTGATCAAGGAGTTCCGACGTGGCCTTTACTGATCGCATTCCGTATCAAGCTCAGGTCGACAGACCAAAACTCTCCTTGCCAGCCGGCAAGAAGCTGGCGGTATGGGTCATCCTCAATGTTGAAGAGTGGCGGATCGAGAATCCGATGCCACGCACTGTGCTCACGCCGCCGATGGGTCAGCCCTTGCTGCCCGACGTGCCGAACTGGTCGTGGCACGAATACGGCATGCGCGCCGGCTTTTGGCGGCAGTTCAAGGCGCTCACAGACCGAAAGATACCGGTAATGCTGGCCCTGAACGCCAATGTCTGCAAGACCTATCCGCGCGTGGCGTCAGCCGCGCTCGAAGCGGGGTTCGAATTCATGGGACATGGATTCGTCCAGGGACCGATGCACAAGCTCGAGAATCAGGCAGATGCGATCAAGCGATCGGTTGACGCCATCGCTGCGTTTACCGGGAGGGCCACCAGATCGTGGGAAAGCCCGGGTCTGACCGAAACCGAGGAAACACTCGATCTCTTGCGCCTCAACGGGATCGAATATGTCGCCGACTGGGTAATTGACGATCTTCCGCAGGAGATCGCCACGCCGCACGGTGCCGTGACCACGATTCCTTATTCCGTTGAAACCAACGACATCGTCATTCACGCCCTGCAACATCTTCCGTCCGAACAATTCTTGACGCGCTGCACCGACCAGTTTGATCGGCTCTACCTTGAAGGCGCCGAGAACGCGCGGATTATGGCCATCTCAGTGCATCCCTACATCACGGGAGTACCGCATCGAATCAAATATCTCGAAGCATTGCTCGACTACGTGATCAGTCATGATGGCGTCGTGTTGATGACAGCGAGCGAGATTGGCGATTGGTATCGCGCGGAGATGACGAAATAGCACGGCTTAAACCGCGACCTTGATCGGCCCCTGCCGGCGGTCAGTCGAGCTTTCCGCCAGTCTTTCGAATCCTGCAAGAAAGATATCCAGCGCATCACTGATCATCTGTGCCTTGTCTTCAAGCACGGGCGCTTCGTAAATGTATTTTCGAACACCGTAATAGAAGATGCCGCCGTGAAATACCCAAGCCAGCTCCAGTTCGGTAGCACTGGGCCTGCCTTGACCGTCAGTCCAGCGTCGTGTCGGCATTCTCGTATGATGCGGATCAGGATCTTGTCCTTGACCATGCCAACATACCAGCGGTTGATATCGAGGCCTTTCAACCCTGAATACAGATAAATTCGGAGCCATTTGCGGGTGAAAATTGTATCCGTGTAAGCTTGGTAGAACTCCTGCAGGCGCAGTCGCAGTGGACGCGAACGATCCGATAGCGACTTTTCCCAGCCGGTCTCGAGCGGACCAAGATAGACTTGCTGATAGACCTCCTTGATCAGATCGTCCTTGCTCGGAAAGTAGCGGTAAAGCAATGGCTGGGTTACCCCGAGCTTGCGTGCCAGCGCGCGGGTGCCAACAGCAAATCCCTCTTCGGCAAAGAGCTCGGCAGCCTTGGCTACAAACTGACTACGACGATCATCGGCTGGCAATCGCCTTTGCTTCACGCGTCTTGGTTTGAGCTCAGCTTTCCTCATGATTTCTTGTCGCCGACGTCAGCGAGGAACCGACCAAAAGCGCCACGCGCGAACAAGAGGGGCGCGCCCTGATCGTAAGCATATGCTTCCACTGCTCCGAGGAAAATCACGTGGTCCCCACCGTAATAGCGATTAACAGAGCGGCACTGAAAATTGGCAACGACCTCGGCTAGTATGGGCGCGTTGCCAAGACCTGGCGTCCAGCTCACGCCGGCGAACTTGTCACCCGACGATCTGGCAAATCGCACAGCGGGCACCTGTTGCGATGCACCCAGGACATTGACCGTAAAATGGCTGGCGTTCTGGAAAACGGCGAGCCCTTGAGAAAACACACCTAGGCTCCACAGGACCAGCGGTGGATTGAGCGACACCGACGCGAACGAATTGCACGTGATCCCATATGGCCTTCCGTCGGCCGACATCGCGGTCACAATCGTTACACCGGTTGCGAACGTGCCGAGCGCGTTACGGAAATCGCGAGGGTCGATCACCGAATTGTCGCTGGCGAGCTCATTGGATGGATCCGCCGGATGCTTGGGTCGATCAGACATCCCGCACCCTCACAGCGTCAGATTCTCGGACGGCAACCCAAGTGCAACCCGCCCGTAGTTGGTCCCTGCCGCATCGAAGATGAATGCGAGGTGCGAATTAACCGCGTGAGCATCGCGAAACTGGCGCTGCAAGGCTCCCGACGTGAACAAGCTGCGGGCGCCACTCGCCGTAAACAGAAGGGAGACGGCATCGGTACAGAGATTGACCGAGAAAGCACCGTCACGGCGCAGTTTCGTCTTTGCAGCGATATCCGGAATGTCTCCCTGCCGGACACTTGCGAGAACATGAATGCAGCTCGTTCGCATGATCAGGCGCGCTGCATCGATCTTCGCCGACGCCTCTGCGATCTTGATCTGCGTACTCTGCAAGTCTCCGATCTTGGCCCGGTTGTATGTCGAAGCGCGATGTCGCGCGATCTCAACATAATCGTCCAGGCAGGCCTGAGCGTTCCCCAATCCGACTCCCGACAGCACGTATGGAAACAACGAAAATACCGGGAGCGCGTAGAGCGCATTCGGATTGACCGCACTGCCCGGCGTCGATCCGCCTGCCAAGTCCCCCACTGCCACAGTCATATGCCGGGGAATAAGCGTATCCGTCACTCGGACGTCGTTGGATCCGGTTCCACGCAAGCCCGTCGCATTCCACGTGTCGTCGATGTGGTAATCTTGCCTGTTCAACAGGAAGAGCCGGTACTCGATCCCGTCCGCCTCGTCGTCGGACTCAACAACGCTGGCAAGCATATTCCATTCGCACGCCTCCACTCCCGACGAGAATGGCCAATGACCGTCCAATACGTATCCACCGTCGACTTTCCTGGCGCGACCGGCTGGAAACACGAACGACGACGCGATCAGTGCATCGGGATCCTTTCCCCACACCGCGCTCTGCGCCTCCGGCGCGAACATCCCCAGCATCCAGTGATGGCTTGCGAGATTGGCAAAGTTCCACGCAACCGACGCGTCGCCCTGCCCCAAGGCATCGGCGCAATCGACCAGAGCGACATAATCGAGTTCGCTTCCGCCGACGCGGCTCGGCTGCAGGATGCGAAAGAGCTCGCTATCGTGAAGATTCCGCATCGTCTCCGGCGGCAGTCGCCTCAGCTCTTCGGTCCGCTGAGCCCGCTCGCGTAATGCGGGAACAAGCGCTTTGGCCCGTTCGACCATGACCGAGTAACGATCCGAACTAGTCCCCTTCGGCACAGTCGCGTCACGCCCGCGATCAACCTCAACCATTAAAGTTTCCCTCGTTCGATCCCCGGCGTTCGGGATGAGGCCAAACCTGTGAGACAGTTTATCGGGCGATTACCGGAGATCAAGACTCCTCTCCGCTTCATAACGATCGCGTAGCGCGGTTTCGCGGATAGCCCCAACCAAGGCCACGAGGAGGCTTATCACGGTCGTCAATCGCATGATCAGGCTGATGTTCCAGGTGGCCGCTTGGATTCCGATCGCTGGGGCCTGCTATTGGAAGCATAACGAATGGTCTAGAAACACAAAGAGGCCTGATGGCCGTAGGCCACCGGGCGCTAGATGTTCGCAAGGTATCGTCGTCAGCTAGATCTTGCTCGCTTGAAGGCAACTCTATCTTGCGGGCATCTTATGCAAGCTGCTTCCGCCAATAGAGCGTATGGAGCCATGCCCATGGCGATATCGGCTTGTAGAGCCGATGACCCAGCCGGATGAAGTTGTTCGCAGAGATCAGATTGTCCGTCGTATCCGAGACAATGGCGGCCCAGCCGATGCGACGGGCTCGTGCTTCCAGCGCTCGAGTGAGCCGCACCTGCAAGCCATTCCCCCAATGCTCGGCTACGACCCCAACGCGACAAAGGTATCCAGCATTAGCGACGTGCGTTGACGGAACAACGCCCGCGAATGCAACTGGCTTTGTTTCGTGAAAGGCAATCCACCAGTGCCCTTGCTCGAAATCCGGGAGACCGGCGCCGTCAAAGAAGGTCAGTTGATGGAGCTCTCCAAGCGAATCGGAGATCTCTTCGTCGTGCGCGTCGACCTCGCGTATCCGGTACGCAGCCAGACTTCGATATCCGTTCATCAAACGCACTCATCGTTCACCAGCGACCAGATCTGCACGGCAGCGACCTTACGCTGCTCACTTCCCGATCGTAGCCTTGACACCCAACCATATCGCTCCAAGAAAGCCTGTGGCGATGACCGTGATGACGGCCTTGAAGGTGTAGCCTCATAGTAATCCAGCACCTTGATCTCGCTGCCGGTCCACTGGATGATCCACATCGTGAAGGCGTCCGCTGTCGCGCCCGCGCCCCCGATGTCGATGAAGGCACGCAGCGGCAACAACGGATCGGCGGCGACTTTACCGATGCGGCCGTCCTTTCGCGCCTGCGACAGCATCGAGGCAAAGTAGGCGCCTTCGAAGGCCTGCACGTAATCCCCCTCCCAAATGTGATTGTAACGATCCGGATAGAGCGACACGTCGGTGCGGCGCTCTTCCTCGAGCACCGCCGGAAACCATGGATTGTCACGCCAACTCGCGTTGACGACGATCGCACCGGCCGGCTTGCGGGTTCTGAGAAAATCGTCGATGGCGTCCGACTTGCGCCGAGGATTCCAGCTCGCCCACAGTTCGGAGCCCGGCATGCGAATCGTCGGCCGCAGCAGCGCTAGGCTGTGCGCGCTCAGCGACTGCGCTTCGTCGACCCAAGCGATCCGGAATCCCTCGAGGCTCTTGATCGATTCGGCGGTATGGTCGCGCATCCCCCGGAAGATGATGGCACCGTCCCCCGGCGTCGCGATCTTGTCCGAGTAGACCTTAAACCCCCTGCCGACGCCAAGAGAGGCGATCTTGCTTTCGATCAACCGCTTCGACGATTGCGCCAACGTCCGCTGCGCCTCACGGATACAAACCGCCAGCGTGCCGCGCTCAGCCTGGCACATCTCGACCAAGAGCTCGCCGAAGAAATGGGATTTGCCAGATCCTCGGCCGCCGAATGCCCCCTTGTAGCGTGCGGGTTGCAGCAGTGGCTCGAACACTTTCGCGGTTGGAATTTTCAGGATCGACACGGGTACTCCCGATCAGGCAATCCGCATGCACGTCCGCCCGCCACCTTGTGGTGCCTATCCGGCACGGCTGCTATCGACGGGGACGCGGCCCGATCAGGTTCGCCAGCCAATCATCCAAACTTGGATCTGACGCACCTGAATTACCGAAGACACCGAGGGCCAACGGCATCAAAGGCGCGCCCACCAAGCCACGTCCGCGATCCAGCGTGAGGAAATTACGATGAATGGACGCTGCAAACGCGATCCGGGGCGCCCATCAGTGGATAAAATACAGAGCCGCCGCAAGCCCCAGGCAACAGGTCACCAGTTCGATCCCTGCAGCAACGGTGGATTGGACTTCCAAGCCCCCGCTCTTGCGGCGGTAACCCAGCCAACCAAATTCGTGACCGGCGGATTCGAGGGGTTCTGCCTGCACCTTACCAAAGGTGACCAGAGGCAGGATCAGCCTTGCCACTGCGTAGCCGATACCCCACCAGAGCAAATCCAGAATCCACATCAGCGGCGTTCCAACGACATCTATCAAAAACCGATAGTCGCCCTATCACTGTTCAGACGATGCGCGCCGGGCTTCGTAACGCATCTGCCAAGAACTGATATCACAGCAGCCGACGTGTTGGTAGACGACGGACAAGACGTACAACCCGGCAAGCGGATACAAACCGTCAGAGTGGTGCGCTCGCCTGGCACATCTATACCAGGAGCTCGCCGAGGAAGTAGACTTCCCAATCCCTGCCGCCGAACGCTCTCTCGTAGCACGCGGGCGCAGCAACGGCTCGAGGACTTTCGCAGTTGGAATTTTGAGGATCGATACCGTTGCTCCCGAAAGTATTCGTCCAAGTCCGTCGCGCCGTCCACCACTCCATCCAAACTCTCGTTCGTACCTTCCGAAGGACGCTACACGAATTCTTCCCAACGAAACGAGCGGAACGAACCGGGCCACGTTGTATCCCAGCACATCAGCCAGCCACCAGAACATGAGCTCCACAACCACACTATTACTCTCTAAGGTTGCATATAGGCACGCAACCAGAAAGACATCACTGCTCCAAACCCGTTGGTCGACCGGTTCTGCAAGGCGCAGGCGCGCAATGCGAAGCAACCGCGCGAGCCTTCGTGTTGGTTGAAGGATGCAACACGTTTCATACGAAAAGGCCGACTTCGCTGGAGTTCTTCGATCGCGCGGACCGCAGCAGTAACTCAAGCATCTTCGCTTTCTGAATCATCAGGCTCGACAATGATCCGCTCGATGCGGTGCACAAGTTCGAGTGCACCGTCACCATTCTCGATCGCTTGCGGCGGTTTGCCCCAGCCGCGATCGAGAATTGCGTTGGCGGCTGAAACGCGGGCCGCAGGGGTTGCGCTCGTGGAGCGCATTACGCCGACCAGCGCATTGATTGCGCTCCTCGTGTGGCTGCGGGCGAGTGAACGTATCTGGGTGATCGACTTCGCCATCTACTTCTCCTGCCAATCGGACGGGAGGTATTCGCTCGGGGCCCTGTCGGCCCGATCGTTATCGAGACCGAAGGCCATCGAGCGAAATGTGATCGTTCGAAAGTCGGTTTGCTCGCGCTCGCGACGCGGTCGCGGAATGAACTGAATAATCTCGGCGCTCATGCTACCTCGCATAGCGCGATGGCAACCAGACCCGCGAGCGCGAGCGATATCAGATAGGCGGTCATGCGAACCTCATTGATGGGCCGGCAGCGCGGCTAATGAAGGAATGTGCGGCAGATCGCACAACGGGCGGCGATCGTTTGGGGCGCGAACCTTATCCCTGACGACAGGGGCCGCGGGCGGCGCCGGCTTACGCCGCGCCGCGAGGGCCGGCGCGTTCGCGCGCACCGGCCAATTCGTGCTCGTTTCAAAGGGTTCGGACGGCGGCACGCTGACGACGCTCTGGCGACGGGCGTGGGAGGATGCGGCATCGTGACGTTGCGGCCGCCGCCAGATTGGTGAAACGGCAAAGAAAAAGCCCGCCGCGGATTTCTCCGCGCGGGCTCAACACTTTCGCGATGATGAGATTGTGCCGGTGAGTTGCCCGACGAGTCAAACTCTTTTTTCGAGTTGAACGAAATTGGTAAAATGCGACGCGTCGGCTTCTTCGGCAAGAAACCGCCTCCGTCGAAAATTCGTAAGAATGAGGAAATCGCAACCTGGGCCTTGCGCCGAGCGCCCTATGCTTGTCGCGATGATGGGATTGTGCCGGTGAGTTGCCCGACGTGTCAAGCCGATGGGCGACACATTGTTCGGCTCACCATCGGGACCGTACTCGCTGGCGTTGGCCGGTTGGTCCCTGCCGATCTCGCATTGTAGGGAGGTGTCGATGTATTTCGTCGCTGTAGTGCTCGCGGTGCTGTCGGGCCTGTTCTATGCCGCGGATCACCATCAGATCGGCTCGCTCGGCACCACCATGTGTCAATACGGCGGCGTGTTCTGTGATAGTCCGTTTCTGGTTCTGGTGGGAGCCGGCCTTGCCGCGGCATGGGGTATGCTCGTCAGCGTACGCTAACGGTCCCAACCCGAATGATGACCTCGTGCCGGTGTGATTTGCCCGACCGCGTCAATCCTGTCTTTGAGGCTCACCGTGCGTTCTGGGTGACGTCTCACGCGACGCCCTTCGAGGGCTCCCCCAGTTTGCACCGATCAACTCTGTAGCGAACTCTATTGCGGTGGGTTTGGGTTCGCTGGTTGGACCGGCTCCGGGCCAGGCGGTACGGGTTCGATCGGCGCCCTGGGTTCGGTCGGCGTCACCTTTGCGCCGGCTGAACGTGCCGCCTCACCGGTCGTCGTGTGGTTGGCCGTCGCGGCCGGCTGCACTTTCGGCTCGCTCCATGGACCGTGGTCAACGATCAGCATGCCCAACACGCCGAGAGTGGCGACCACCGCTGCGACCACAAGTGGCGCGCCGCCGTGCCGTTTTCTCTTTGATCGTGCGAACATCCGTCATGATATCCGTTGGTCTGCGCAGCGATTATCCCCTCTGCAACAAACCATGACATGCCCGGAAGTTTCCGGTTCCCCACATTGAAAGCGAACCAATCTGCGGAACCAATCCGAGGCTGCGGCATTTCACATCGCATGAATTTCGAAACACCGGAATCCCCGCTGCAGCCCAATCTCGCCGAGCGCGCGATCGATACGGCAACCGATGTTTCGCGCACGATCGGCGAGGTCTCAGATGGACTTCGGGCCGCCATCGATCGGCTCAGCGGCGTTATTGCGGACTCGCGCCGCTCTGGCGGAGCCCTCGCCACCGTGACCGCAGTCACGCGCGAAGCGCCGCTTGCCAGTCTGTTCGTCGCTTTCCTCCTCGGCGTCGCAATCGCGCGCCGGCGCTGAGCGCGCAAGAAGCTTCGTTCTAAGGCTTGCCTTTTGTTGCGTCCTTGGTGGCAGACATCACGTTGCCCGTGATCTGCCGCATATGTTCGCCGGCATTGGTGAACTGACTGCGCAAGAATTCCGACTGGATCCGCATTGCCTCCTGGAGGTCGGTCGCGTGCACTAGCTTTCGCGCGTGCTCAAATGCCGCTTTCATGTTCTGCTCGGTGAACGACAGCGCCTGTTTGGAGATTTCCGTTCCGGTACCCGGCATCGCCGCCATGGATTTGCTGGCCGCGTCAAAGAACAGGCCGAAGGCCCTCTCGGCCTGGTCGATGGTCTTCTCCGCAAGGTCGCGAAGCTCGGCAGGAACTTCAAGCTTTGGCTCGATCATGATCGCCCCCTGAAATCAGCGTCCGCAGACGTTAGCATAAATTGTGATCCCGCCAGCGCTGGATCACCTGTCGCCAACGAGCCATTTTGGCCTGACAACGAAAAATTCCTTATTCCGGAACTCCAAAGCATCGACCGCCCTGGTTCCAATGAGGCCGACGCGGCGGGCCAAGCCTCAGCAGAAATAGCGTTTGCGGCTTCCACGGACGCCTGACCTGTTCCGCCCAATACCCGATCACAGCAAGATCAGCATTGAGATGCCGTGCATGGGATGCGGCGCACAATCGGCGCCGCCGTGTGACGCGGTCCTTGTTTCAGCGTCTGCGCTGCAAATCGGCGGAAAGTTCCGTATCGCCCCGGCGGATTGTCGCAGCTCCGGTCTAACCGTTCAGTATCTCGATTCCCGCTGGCGTCAACGCCGGCCCATCGTCGTGCAATTCGACCAGACCAAGTTCAGTGAGGACACGCAGATCCTCCTCACTCACCGGCGACAGCCCGAGCCGGCCGGCCTGTATGTCCCGCAAGGTCCAGCGCAAGCCGATAGCTCTCTCAAGTGAAAACTCAGCAAATGGACTATCTGCCATTCGCCCCGACTAGTGCGGCATTTCGATCAGACTTTGTCTTTGCCGCGGCGTCTTCATGAACATCACAGAATGATCCGACCGGGTGCGCGGTCCAGGCCCGAGAGCCGTGACTGCGTGCAAGGTCACCCTTAGCCGACCGCTTAATAGCGGTAGGGTTCGATATCCAGAAGCGGGAAGGCGCTGAACACACTCGGCAGGTTGGTCGGCATGGCCGGATGCAGATAGGACTTATCCAGTTGCGCAAAGCTGGTGACGCCGAGCAGGCCGAGGCAGCGGACCACCTCGTCCTCCAGCAGTTCGAGCATCCGCACAATGCCGGTCTCGCCCGCGGCGGCGAGGGCCCAGCACTGTAGACGGCCAATGCCGACGAGATCGGCTCCCGCGATGATCGCCTTCACGATATCGGTGCCCCGGTAGAACGAGCCGTCGACCATGATCTTCGCACGGCCCGCGACCGCTTGGACGATCTCGGGCAGCACATGCATCGAGCCGCGGCCGTGGTCGAGCTGCCTCCCGCCATGGTTCGACACGTAGATCCAATCGACCCCGTGATCGAGCGCGATCTTGGCATCCTCTGCGGTCGCAATCCCCTTGAGGATGAGCGGAATCTTGAACTTATCCTTGATCAACTTCACCGTCCGCCATTCCAGACCTTTCTGGAAGTCGCCGCCGGTCGCGCGAATACGGCTTTCACGCACGTAACGCTTGGCAATGTCACGCTCGCGGCGACTGTAGTGCGCGGTATCGACAGTGAGACAGAACGCGGCATAGCCGTTGGCTATAGTGCGGCTGACGACGTCCTCGACGAAGGCATCGTCGCCGCGCACATAGAGCTGATAGATACGCAGCGCATCCGGTGCAGCCTTGGCGGTATTCTCCAGCCCCGGTTCTGACACCGAGCTCAGCATATGCGCCGCACCGAACGTCCCTGCACCACGGGCGACGGCCGAGCCAGCATCGGGATCGAATATCTCAAGCGCGCCGACCGGGGCAATCATGACCGGGAGCCGCAGCTTGCGCCCGAATACTTCGGTAGAGGGATCAACGTTGACGACGCTGCGCAACACGCGCGGCCTGAACGCGATCTCATCCAACGCCATTCTGTTGCGGCGCATCGTGGTCTCGGTTTCCGAGGCGCCGACGATATAGTCCCAGGCATTCTGATTCAGTTTGGCACGGGCCTTCCGTACGAATTCGTGCAGATTCTGATATTCCTCGCCACTGGCGCCGAGCTCGACATTGCGCGCCGGTCGAATGGAGGTCCCGTCATTCATTGTGTTTCTTCTCCCAATTTGGCCGGCACATTAGCCGTAGACAAATCGGAAAAGCTACCGTCTTGAGCGGTGAATTCCGTCAGCGAAGGTCAGCTATTCGCCTGTGAGATGGATCCGCTTCGGCATCAATGGGCCCACGCCCGAACTCGGCCTCTTGAGCCAGCCTAGCCGCCCGAAAAGCGGTTGCGATACTCGGTCGGAGAGACGCCGAGGTGCCGCAGGAAGGCCCGACGCATCCGCTCGTCGTCGCCGAATCCTGCGCGCTTGGCTACTTCAACTACGCCGCCGATCTCGCGGCTCTCGAGCAGCAGGCGCGCAGTCTCCACGCGGAGCGCCTCCACACCGCTCGCAGGCGTCATGCCGGTCCGGCT
>Ga0099822_1002064_pt1 | contig 24573 bp, 5 predicted proteins | sample CowpeawhiteBW_FD_76839 | JGI IMG/M metagenome (GOLD analysis project Ga0099822, IMG submission 76839) | Root nodule microbial communities of legume samples collected from California USA - Cow pea white BW | ecosystem: Host-associated > Plants > Roots > Nodule | place: USA: California | collected... | reverse complement strand
TTACCTAATTGTCCTTGGTGTTGAAAGTAATATAAAATGATATTTAGATAAATTGTAATTAATTTTTGATATTTTATTTTATCATGAATAAAATTATTAATAATATTTATTAATTGAAAAAAAGTTTATAATATATTTGATTTGAAAATTTTAATATTTTAATTTTAAATAATATAGAAAAAGAAGTGATTAGGTTGCATGAAAAGCTAACCACTTAAACAAAACATGCATGCAAAGCTAGTTTAGTTCAAATACATCCAAGTAAAAGAGAATCGGATCTATTTGTTTCTTATCCTATTCTAGTTTTCCTTTCCAAAAACAGATCCGATTACACTTTCTTTCTTAAAACATATCTGATTCTAACTACAACAGATCCAGATCCAAATATTATAGATTTGTTCTCCCCTCCGTGTTGTGCCATGTGTTTCATCATAGTTCTCTTTAGACGAGGGTATAATAGTAAAGTGCTTCAAATCATTCTCAAATCTCTTTTGACGATACAAAATGGATATACATCTCGCAAATGAACGATTTCTCTCCCTTTCAATTCCACCAAAAAGAACACAAAATATTCTCTAAATCATCGCTTCCTATCTTTTATAAACAGTAATCACCTTGAAAAGAACACGGTCTTAATGTCTAAAATTCCACAAATTGATAAAAAAGTTAAAAGGGTAATAATTCTAGGCTTATTACTTTAACAATTCATTAAATTCTTTTCACGTCTTTTGACCCATAATTCACATAACTTTATAAATTTTATCCTAATATTACTTAGTCATTAGTAGGATTAATGATTAATACGACAGAAACTAGATTTATAATAACTAAAACCTTCTTCTTGACACCGATAGGTTTAAAATAGATTAGTCATTTGTTTAATTATCTAGTTTAAATGTTTGTGCAGTTTGCATATAAGCTGAATTAAATCTACGAGAAAACTATAATTGTAGTGGTTCCGATATATTTAAATTTATTATATAAAAATATTAAGGTTTCATTATTCTTTTAATTTTTGGTTTTTCTCAAAAATATTAAATTAATTATTCATTTTTTTTAATTTAGTTCTAACTTTTTTGAAAAATATTCGATTAAATTTTTTCTTAATATTGTAAAAAAAATGTTAAAGACACTATGTCAATTTATATATTATTTTTAGTTTGTATGAATTTTTTTATTTTTTTAAAAAACTTTTTTTACCTATCATTTTAAAGTTGTGTCGTATGATATTATCAATGTGACATGATAAGTAATAGTGTAACCTGACAAATCTTAACTTAGTTTTTACGTTTTTTTATTTAATTTAGTCTCAATCTTTTATAAATAGAATAATGTTCTCCATCTTAGGACAAAATTTATTTCTTTTTAAAAAGTTTATGTTGTTATTTTTATTAAAATTAACGTTTTTATTATATATTTTTGAAAAAAAAAATTAAACTAACTTTAAAATCTATACCAAATTAAAAAACGACATGAAAAAAAATTAAAATTAATAAGTGAATAGTATAATTTTTCAAAATTCAAATCTTGACTTCACATACTTTTATATATATATATATATATATATATATATATATATATATAATTTCATTTTTTATAATTATTATTGCTTTCAAAAAGTATTTCTTAGTTTTCATTTGGTATAGATTTTCAGGTTATAATTTAATTTTTTTTCCAAAAATATTTAATAAAAAAAATTAATTTCAAGAAAAATAATAACATAAGATTTATACAAAAAATAAATTTTGTCTTAATTTGAAGGAAATAACATTGCTCAAAATTGGGAATAAATTGCATATAAAAAGAAATATAGGGACTAAATAAAAGGATTTTAGGTTCTACATGAGTCTAGCAAATCTTAGAGAGTAAATGATAAGTTATAAACTTTTTTACTCAACAAATGATTATTCCCCTAACAAATTATGTATAATTTGTCTAACAAATAAGATTTTGCTCAACAAATCTATAACTTGTAGAGAGTAATAAAAATTTAAGTAACTAAATATACTCACTGATGCCAAATTTGTTGAAGGAAATGACTTTTGTACAATAATTATACACGTAAAGGTATGATGTAGTGTTGCATTAATAAAAAAATAGCCAATTCATTAGATTGATTACATGAAAAATTATAAGAAGTTTATATGTGACTTCTTTCTAGGTTTCACAAATAGGAAAAGAATTAAGTTTGTCGACTTAAAATGTCAATTTATGGACTAAAAGAGAAATTGTACACTTTGATTTTATGACTTTTTCAAGTGCATTCATTAGGTTATGTATCGATTATTTCACTTGTCATAAGATACTTTTGCCATTAAGCCAACATCAAAGATTTGTCAATGTTATGGACCTAGTATCACAATTTATGTCTTCTCCTTGTGACTCATATTGGTAGACAACACTTAGAATGGTGTGATATATCAAATCTACCTCAAACCATGACAAACTACTTTCATTAGATCCTCTATCTACTTGAGGGCATATAATGATTTGGATTGGACATCTTGCTCCACAACTGAAATATCCACTATCAGTTATTGTAATTTTTAGATGTAAGTCTCGTGTCATGTGAACCAAGAAATAGTCACTAGTATCTCAGAAAGTCGAGTCTCATGTCATTTCAATGTTGTTAGTGAACTAACAAGTTTGCACACTGATAAGTGTAAAGAATGCCTAAATTTCCATAGGAGTTTGAAAAAATGAGGTATAGAGAATTAAATGTTCTTGAATTTAATGTTATTTTGATGAATTGCAACGAATTTGGGGAGAAAATAGTAATGTTGTACCTGAGCCACAAGTATTGACGTTGAGCACTCAAGGCGACAAAGAAAGGAATTGAATTATAACATTGAAGTTGAGCGACACAGACTGGTGTTGAGCCACACAATAAAACCCTCTGCATGAGAAAACCTGAAGCACCAAACAAAAGGCTTGAGTTACCTAGGAAACCCTCCAAAGAAGGAAAACTGAAGTTCAAATCATCAAAAATGAGGGCTGAGCTAAAACAAAACCCAACATAGGAAGAAACCCCTTGTTGTTGAGCACCATAAAATGAAGTTAAGCACCGTCCAAAATAGTTTATAAAAATAGGGCCTTGCCTTTAGTTTTATCATCTCATTCTTGGCTTATTTAGGCACTCTCTTTGAAATAAAGTAGAATATCTTAGTTAGGGGCATATATGGGAGGTACAACAAACTCCATGAGTTTAGCATTTATCATCATTATGAGAAGTTGAACTCTCATGTGTTAAAGGTTGGACGTAATTTATTCTAATTCTTTGTATTATTACCTCATTTATATTTATGTATGCTTGTATTCAAATATTTATGGTTTGATTTATGCTTATTGCTAGGGTGAATTAATTACTCATCTTATTCCACTAGTTTGGACTGAGTTGGGAAACTAATCTTAAATTGTGGTCCAATCAAACTATCGCATTCTTGTTAGAGACTAGTATATGGTCTATAGCTTGGACTAGATATAAAGTTTTGTACTTAAGGCAAGGATTCTTTCAACCAAAAATGGAGGAATCATATTGGATTTGGAGTTCTTAGGTTCTAGACTATAGGAATGAGTCTAGAAGTACCATAGAGTACTTACAAGACATTGAATGAATTGCATCTAAATATAAAAGATAAGTAGTAGTACAATAGAAGAAGAATGAAATCTAACCTCAACACATTTTATCATTATATTTCTCAAAATCTTCTTAAAGTTGGTTTTATGATCATTGCACTTTTAATAAACATTGTTCCATTCAATTTAATCCAAAATTAAATATTGGAAAATATTAACAAATCCATGTGGATACGACACTTACTATGCACTCGATACTCTTGCTAGAATTGATTGCTTCTTGAGTTATTACAGTTAGAAATACAAACAGTTTTTGTTTTTCTCTATTGGCTCTTCTATGTTATACCGTTAGTTATTTCTTTTGTTAAATCCTTTAGTTCTTCTTCATTCTTTTGTAAATTATGCCTTATAAAAGTCTTCCCTTTATACTGATACAATTGAGTTGATCAATAAAGAGCTACGCAAAGTTTCACAATCTTAGGCCATACCATAAGCATTGATATGGTATCAAATTTGGAATTTATGTCCTTGCTTCCACATCTTTCTTTGCTGCTTGTTATCAACCATGGCTCATTCCAGCCAAAACAACATACCACCAGATCATCTTATCAATCCAGCAAACTCCTCCTACCTACACCCTGGTGAAAACCGATCAATTGTTCTTGTCTTATCCTTTTTGCACAAAGACTAATTTCCATCAAAGGCAACATGAAATGTTGGTAGCCCTATAAACCAAGAACAAGAAAAGATTTGTCAATGAAAGTCTTCCTTGCCCTCCGTTAATGGCCCGATGAAAGGTTCAAATTTTCCAGTAAGTATATTGGGTCTGTTGTAGTGCAACAAGGTCTTATCTACAAAGATTTGGTAACTAGATCAGTGCTCTATAATTTGACTCAAAGTTTGGCAATAGAACAATAGATGAGTTTTGGTTTTTATATTGCTAAAGATAAATAAAACTATATTTGAGATAGATGATGCTGATAAAAACGTTGGTATTGAAGTTGGCCTCTTAACTCTACTATATTACCCTTAATTATCTATATATCATGTTCTTTATTTCTAATATTCATGGAAATATGCTTAACTTGTAGATCAAACTACATGTCTGTGAAAGTGAACCTAAGGGTGTTAGACACAAGATTTCCCAATGTAGGTGGAGGAACCCTTGCTTTGAGAACAAGACTCTTTAAACCAACTGATCATGCATATCCATGTATGGTATATGCCAAGGGTCAGGAGAATTGATTGGATCTAAACACTAGACCAGATGTCTCTGCATCTAGTGTTGATGAGGTATGATAATTGACCAAATCAATACGGAGTGAAACGCAAATCAAGTAACTAACACATAGAAACAAGAACACAATACATATATAATAAGATGTAATACAGAGAGAGTTTATAAGTTACATTCAATTCCATCTATAGAGAAATTAGTTGCTCATGATGATCTCTACAAGATGAATGTGGAGTAGCATCCTTCCTTCCATAGGTTTTACAATATATTTACTATAAACTACACTAATATAAGTGTTTCTCTCTCTAGACTATAGTATAGAACTACATTAGAATCAACGTTCAAATCAACATATAAAACCCAAGGGTCATGCCCTATATTTATAGATTTTCAAGTGTTGCTCCAACTTCCATCTTTGAAGTTTAGCCACAGAGGTTTCCTTTCAAAGTGGGTTTCTTCCCAACCTTGGGCATCCATCTTTTGCAGGCCAGCAATGGAGGTTTCCCTGCCATGGAGATTTCCTTTTCGTACTCAGCTTCAAATCTAGAGCTTCATTTTGCTGTTAACTTTTCTTAAAATATGGCTTAAGCGCCAAATTTCATTGTTCAACCGTAGGCTTAAAATTTAACTTTATCAGCTCATCTTTTGGCTTGAGCTGCAACTTTTAGGGCTTAGCACCAACTTTATAATTTACTTCATTTTACCTGTAAAATAGCACAAAATGTATTAAATTCCACTTTTTATACTTTCTCATCACCATATTACGTAATTATGTAAAATTAAGGCAATTTTAATGATTTTTACAATGATTTAGTGTAAGATAAGTGTCTAAATGATATGAAATTTAATTAATACTATACACTTATCACCCTCTTATCAACTGATTTCCTCCATGATGGTTGGCGACATTCCAACTGAATGGTCATGTTCTGGTTGATACGTTCTATAACGCCCTCCATGAAACAGTCCATGATGTTAATGGACATTGCATCTGAAATTTGGAACGACCTCAAAGAAATGTTTTCACATTCAGATAAATTTCGTGTGGCGGATCTTCAAGATCAAATACAAAACTATAAACAAGGTGACTCGAGTGTTTCTGAATACTATACAAGATTAAAGATCTTATGGAAAGAAATAAAGTTGTATCGGTGCGTTCTGGTTTGTACATTCTCCATGTCCTACTCTTGCGGACTTCTTCCGAGATTATAGAAAGAAAGGGAGGATGATTGTGTTACTTGATTCCTACAAGGCTTGAATGATGACTACTCGTAGTTACAATCTCTGGTCATGATGATGATAGACCTAATGTCTTCCATTGTCAAAACCTTCTATATGATATTGCAACATGAATGAGAATTTGTAAACACACCTTCATCCACTACTCAAGATTTAGTCTCATTCTTGTTAGAGACTAGTATATATGATCTAAAGCTTAGGCTAGATATAAAGTTTTGCACTTAAGGCAAGGATTCTTTCAACCAAGAGTGAGTAATCACATTGGGTTTGGAGTCCTTAGGTTCTATACTACAGGAATGAGTCTAGAATTACCTTAGATTACTTCCAGAATATTGAATGAATTGCATCTAAATATAAAAGATGAGTAGTAGTACAATAGAAGAAGAGATAAAATCCAACATCAACACATTTTATCATTATATTTCTCAAAATCTTCTTAAAGTTTTTTTTTATGATCATTGCACTTTTAATAAACATTGTTCCATTCAATTTAATCCAAAATTAAATATTGGAAAATATTAACAAATCTTTGTAGATACGATACTTGTTTGATATTACTATGCACCCAATACACCTGCTAGAATTGATTGTTTCTTGAGCATCAACACACACTTTTCTCCATGAGTTAGGCGTTCTGCCACATCCTCCGACTTTATTTTGTGATAAAAAAGTTGCTCTTCATATAACAGACAACCCAATTTTTCATAAACGATGTTGAAATTGATTGCTATTTTATACAAGATAAAATTAAAGAGAGACAATTTTGAACAACACTTATCCCATTTGATCAACAATTAACATATGTCTTCATAAAGGCTCTTTTCCTAACTTTACATAATATAACTTATGATAGATTGTTACATAATAAAAGATATATTAGGATTATAATTATTGTCAATTGTAATTAGCTTGTATATGAAAGATGTTCCTAATTAGTGTGAAATTATTTTAAATATCCTTAAAAAATATAGAAATCATTCATATTAAACTAATTTAAAAATGCAATAATTAATAAAAAATAATGCAAGTTATAAAACATTATAAATATTAGAAAAAATATTTTAAATTTATTTGATAAACATAAATTAATTAATTCCATTTATTCATTTATAAAATATATTTAATAATAAAATTAATTATATTACAAAAGAAGATTAATTGATTGACATAATTATTGATTATGTGTTATATTTATATACATTATCAATGATTACTTTTAACTGATTATATTATTTCTTTCTTGACGTTTCTTTATGGTTTTGGACTAGTATTGCAATAGGCAGAGTTGGAGGAGTGTGGTTTCGACTATCTCATTCTCACCTTCGAAATGAAAACTTATCTTCATCTTCATATTTAACGAGTTTTAAATTTTTGTATCATATCTATCTTCATCAAGGAATATTATATTGATTGTGACATCCCATTTAATAGAATAACTATAATAAATAAAACATCATATATTATAATAAAATAGAGCAAATACCAGAAAGTATATCAGAATTTAACCATTACAGTCATCCCAAAATATATTTAAAATAGAAATGCCATGGCACAGAACAATGCCATAAACATGTCTTAAAACATAAATCAGATTGGCAAAAGATTGCTCAAAAGAGCAAGGAATTACGTAAGACCAATTTTTCAAAAGATGCTCAAAAGAGTAATAACCAACAAGAATAAACTACACATCAACATCTTTGTCGTCCTTATGATCACCAGGGTTCTCCACATTTGCTTACACCAACATTTGGTGATCATTGCAAAAAGGAAAACACAACAAGGAAACAAACACAAAAAGAAAGAAGGGTAAGCTAGTGTGTTTAAGCATTTATACGTAAATAATAGTTACTTAAGTACATCACTCAAGACACACATACATGGAGAAAAGAAACATTAACTCACAAAGTTTTCACTCAATTAAACACTCAACTGACTCTTGACGCAATATCCAGATTATGCGCTTAATATAGAATTCTAAGGAAGTATGCACCTACGTTGATTTCTAAACTCTGCAAAATCTAACCAAAAGGGGTTATCACCCAATCAATCACAAGGTTAATCCCAATATGTCTCAAGCTCAAACACCTCCCAAGACTAGGATCTCCTACCACTCTCATCATATAATCACTCTACTCTACGTGAGTATGAGTGATTATTAGATCTCATAATATCTTCCTTATCTAGACATCTTCTATATCAAGACATACACTAACCACACTGTAACGTCCCTACTGGAAATTACTTAATTAAAATAAATAATTAATAATTGAAAATCAAACTTGAAAGTTTTTATTAATCCCAAACGCGGGAAAATTTGAAACATTATTCAACGCACCATAATTTAAATAAAACTAGAATAATAATGTTACTACAAGTTCCAAAATCCGACAAAATAGTAGAAAACACTATAAAATCCCTAACTTAGTCCCCCAAGCTAACTCTTTCTCCATCGCTATGCATCAACAATATCACCTAGAATATCATCTGCTCTCGTATGATAAATCACACGATCATCGCCAAGCACAAAGAGAAAGGGTGAACTCATAAATAATTAACACTTAAATTAATAATATCAAAATACACCCAACTGTTTGATTCTAGTTAGTTCTTGGCCAAGACCTTAATACCCAAAGGCTTTTCAACCTTCAATTCACACAATTAATTTGACCATGGACTCAGGATATATGATGCTCTCACGAACCTACCCACTCATGGTCCTGCCTCTACGAACCTCCCCGCTCGTAGTCCTACCTCTACGAACCTCGCCGCTCATAGTCCAACTCTACGAACCTTCCCACTAGTAGTCCAACACACGTGATCCACCAGTTACGAACCTCCCCGCTCGCAGCATCTCTCAAGTGTGAGCACGGATCATACGAACCAACTCGCTCGTATCCCCACACGAGAGTATCAGGATATGAACCTCCCGGCTCATATCATCACGTGTTCACCACAATCCATGAACCTACCCGCTCATGACACAATATCTCCTGATCCAAGTCTCGCATAATTGTGTACAAACAACACACGCAAACCATTGCCTACAACAATATCGCTTGGCGCTGCCTAAGCGCCGCCAGGCAAAAATCATGTGTAGACCGCCTGGCGGGACACCATTGTCGTCAGGCACCAGGCTTCTCCTAGACCCATTGTTTTAAAGTCTATCGCCTGACAGATCACACCTTACCGCTAGGCGCCACGCGTTGCAGCGACATCCCTATTGCTCCTATCGCTTGGCGGCCCTCCTCATGCCGCCAAGCGCTATATCAGTAGCATACCAGTAATGTGATTTTTATTGGTTTTAGCACCCTAACACATTGCCTATGCCTTTTAATTGATTCAAGACACACCTCCAATTTGCAATACCTGATTCCCAATGCCTTACACACGTTATTGCTTCAGTCTCGAGTACACCCCCATTTTATTCCTCCAATTAAACTTAACTCTAAATGAAAAGTTGGAAAACAGTACAACCATAGGCTACCTACAACTCATGACAGAACCACACTCTTAACTCAATTCCTGTTACGAAATTCAGCTCATTAACAAATCCTATACTTAACCAACCTATTTTTATCACATAAGTTTCCAAACCTAATTCTCTTCAATTAACTTAGGCATGCCACTGTAATTTAGGAACCTCACAGTCATAACTCAATTACCACACCCAATCCAAACCATTCCTTACTTATAGTCCTACTTGCAAGTCTAGTCATTCCATTTTCCCTACCCTCCATATTTAATAACCAAATTAACCATTCAATTAATACTTCCCATCTTACTAAATTTCCTTCATGAAATGGCCTATATTCGCAATATTTCCATGATTACAGCCTACTCACAATTCAATTTAACTCCCCAAAGCCTCCATCATTGATACCCAACTAATTTTCCCAACTTCCCTACGTCTGCAAGTGTCGCCTGGTGGCGACACGACTGCCGCCAGGCGGTGCATCAGTACCTGGGTAAGTACCTAGGTTTTTCGCACCCGTGAGAATCCATTTCCACTTCTCACAGTTTTGTTATCTCATAGCAGTGGAAGCACGCAAGTGTTCAATTCAACGTTTATATATATACATTAATCAATACCATACACTTACAATCACATCTCGATAAACCCCTAAATCCAACCACTTAAATTAATTCTTTAATTCCAACTTGAACTCTTCATGTTTACATCCCCACTTATAATTCACAAGCACCCCAATAATAGGAATATCATAGCATTGCGCAATCACACAGACATAGAAGTCTAACTGGAAGATCAACATATCATGAAATACACAAAAACACAGCAAAACAGTGACAAACAACATGCCTCGCCTGGCGGTTCCATCTCGCCGCCAAGGAGTTCATGATAGAATCCAGAAAACTGGGTCAAAGGATGCGTCGCCTGGCGGCACCTTCATCACCGCTAGGCGGTTTCTAGGCAGAAACCTAGAAACTTTGAAAAATAGCGTGGAGAGAAGGGGTTTTCATGCAATTTGATCACAGCAAGGTACAATACATTATGCACGAATAAAAACATACAGAAACAACTCCTCTTACTTGGAATCCTTGCTCCAATTGAGTTCCTTACTCTCCTTTCCCGCTCCTTCTTCCCTTTGCTTCTAATAACCACAAGAAATCTCCTCCTCTTTGACTCTTCCACACACCTAGAACCTCTCCCCTCTCAATCCCAATTCCTCTGCACTTTTTTTTTCAGAACTAATTCCCTTCCCTCTCCCTTCTCCACTTCTATTTTAATTAAATTAAATAAAAAAACGAAAATAATCATTGTAATGTTTATTAGCCATCAATTCTCATTAACTTGATGGTTTTACAGACCTCCTAGCTTCATATTTTGACGGCTAGGTTTTCTCACCCTTCTCTTTCATGACAAAAGAAATTTGGCAAAAAGAAGTCTATTTCGCTTAAGCCAAGGTTCAAGCACACAACCCTCCAATGTCAAACGCATCAAGGTAAAACATATCATTAAAATAACACACAATTGATACACATAGGACTTGAACCCAAGTCGCCTCAATTCAACTAAGTACTCTCAACCACTTAAACTAGTAATTTTTTCATGTCATAAAGACTAATAATTAGTGTCATAAAGACTTCCATTACTCGTATTTATTAAATAATTATTTAAATTTCTCGGGTCTTACACACACCACCAAGAATTTCCCTTAAAACTCTTTTACCTTCAACATTTCACATGTTATCTTAGAAAAATTATCATCCCAGCTAAACACATCAAGTACAGGTCAAATGCCACATCATTCATGCATAACTTTATACATCATATTTTTAACATTAACTTAGTCAATCACAAGTTAAAGTAAGGAATTAAAATTTAGCAGCAATTCTGGCTTAAGCTAGACTATAAGCTAGACTGGTCTTGCTTAAGCTAGAATGGGCTTGCTTAAGCTAGAATGGTCTCGCTTAAGCTAGATTGATCTCGCTTAAGCTAAAAGTCGAACAGAGAGCAAAGTGAAATTCTGTTATTCTCGCTTAAGCTAGAAATTCTCACTTAAGCTAGACTGATCTCGCTTAAGCCAAAAATTCTCACTTAAGCTAGAATAGCATTTTTCACTAGTTTTAGCATGCAAAAACCCAAAATCCCAAATAAAAAAAGTAGAAAAACATAACCACGAACATCAAACCAGCATTTTAAGCACGATTTAAAACCAAAAACATGCAAGAAACTCAAATAAAATGTTTTAATGCCGTAGATTCCCTTACTTTGACTAAGAGTTAAACTTAATGGGTGAAAACACTAACAAAAAGAACACCACGGGTCCAAAAGCAATTAAAGGGCTGAAAAAAAGATTAACACAAGAACGAAGATGAGGTTCTAAGAAAGAACCCATGACAGAACCAATGCACAAAGTTGGAAAAGGAGAAACACGAAAGTTTAAGCTCAACTTACATGGAGGAAAGACAATTCCGCTAGATGGGAGGAGGGTTTCGCAGCTGCCCTAGCACAACTTCTACTTCAGAAGGGGGTGAAAGAAGGTGAACTGTTTTTTGGAAATATGTACAAAATGTTAGAAAATGATTAAGCAAATAATACTATTAATAATAAAATTATTATAATATAATTATTAGAGCAATAATAATACTGACATATATATGAACAAAATAATATTAATCAAAGATCCAATAATTCTTATAACACTATCCTTAGACAGAAAACGCCCCTACTGCACAAGACAAAACAAAATCATATGCGCTTCTCTCTCGAGATACAACAACCCGTTACATCGATCGAGTGCAACGAAGGATCTCCAAACCTTATGAACACCATTTTTTTAAGACATAGTATAAAGAAGAAAAGAAGAACACTTTTGAGAAAACTCTAGTGTTTGTTGTTTTTGTTGTGTCTTTTCCCACGTACCTAGGTGGTATTTATAGGTAGAAAAAGGAGACACAAGAGTAAATTATAATAAAAATATAGTCGTTAATCATAAATAACATTAACCCATAAAATTAAAAGTCTAGGAAGAATATTAGTAATAATATAATTTTATTTTAATTATTTATTTTTTAAATTATATTAAAATATTTCCAACATAAAATTCACCAACATACGTACATTGTCTAAGCAAATCTTCACTCACGAAAGTGATTCATCCCTTCATCTTTAATCTTCCATAATTCCTAATGTTACCTTGGCCTTGTATTAATCACCTTAAAATTAATCATCAATCTAAAACTTATTCATAGTAGTGCATCAAAGGGTTTTGACATTGGTTATTTTTGACATTGTACTTCGATTTTCAAACCGAAGCATATCAAGACAAGATAAAAATGGGGTCTTTGGTCTTCAATTCTAAGTCAAAGCATAAATTTTGACATTGAGCTTCAATTGTCTCTAAAATCGAAGCCCAAAACAATAAAAAAATTTAAATAAAAAAAAGGAATAGGCTTCGGTTCTAAAAAACAATTGAAGCCTATTCAACTATAGGCTTCAGTCGGTTCTTTGGGCAACCGAAGGCTATTGTTGTATTTAAAAAAAAAAAATCATTGAGTAATTCCAACACTGTATTAAACAACTTGAAAATCAAACTAAATTAATTCCACCAAATGAACCAGAAACAAGCAGCATAGATAAAAATTGAGAACTAGTCTTGAAATATATATTTTCATACAAATTTCATGCTTTTAATATACATATACGGAAATAAATAAATCAAACATATCATCATATCATTTTTAGGGTTCAAAAGAGGGGAATACAAACCTTGGAACATAATCTTGAAAGATTCACTATAGAAAAACACCAAGCATGTGAGCTTAACCCTAGGCAGGGAAGTAACTTTTCTTAAAATTTAACTCTTGGCAGAAGAGTAGACTTCGATTCTTTCAAAGTCTATAGCTGCACAAATATTTACAAAAATACTAGTGACATTTCTAAAATTATTTGCATAATTATAGAATTTGGTTCTATGAAAAACCAAAGCATATATTAGTATAGGCTTAAATTATTTTATAACCAAAGCTTATAGTTATACAAATAATTTAAAAAATGTGACCGCGTTTTAAAATTTTTTTGTTTTTCTTAGAATCAAAGTTTACTAAACGATTTTTCAAATACGTTTTTTTGCACCAATGTCATGCTTAAATATTAACCTGATTTTAATTAAATAAGTACATATTTGTTGTCACTTCATATATACTTTTTGTCTCTTGATTATATGTGCAATTGGTAAATTGCACGTGTACTTTATTGATGGTATTTGACTAACATAAATATTTTACAAATTCAGTGGGTAAGGACATTTTCTTTTCATACCACAGGTCCTGTTATTCTTACCCAAATTTTATATATTATGAGCAACTCTATTTTTGTGTAGGTCCTGTCGTATACACTTTGGCTTCATCTTGATTTCAACTCCACCACAAGACAAAGCTATTGATTTCCATGTTCTTTGAAAGAGCTATTCTTTAATGCATGTGGTAATTCAACCACTCATTTTCTCCTCACACTTCATCTATATGCAATTGATTATTGAGGGAATAAGATAATGGTTATTTGTCCAGTTCATTAGGTCTTTTCTTAGATCTCCAATTATGTATTGTAATCTAACTATCCTTTTCACTTCTTTTTATTATGTGTGCAATGATTTTTTAAGTAAAAATATTTTTAACGAAAGATTTTAGTCTCTCTACTTTAAACTTTTGTCCTTGCGCTATTTTTTTTTTGAAAGATAAATTTTTATTCCGTTAGTTTTGTACTAAAAAAAATATTTTCACATAGGTTTATAAAAATAAAAATTATCACTGAATATTAAATTTAGTTATACCAATCATCAATAAAATATGAATCTAATGTATATAAAAGAGTGATATCACTTTTAATATAAATCCTTGTCACTGATCTTCTATTTTGTATATTCAAAATTTTCATTTTTACTTAATTTTTTCCGTATAAAGTGCAATGGTATAGTAATTCATTTAAGTAACAACTTGATCTCTTATTTAAGGTCAAATCATATTAAACTAAGAAATCATTAAATATGAGATACATTATAAATGAAACAATTATCATTAAAGAAAATTTATACAGAGAAAAATGACTCATATATGATCACAAAAATTTCATATGTAGGAAAACATGATATTTACAAGGAGAAAATCACTTTGGTTGACTTAGGTCTTAATTAATTGGTCGGTGAATGGGAGATTTGTGAGGTTGGCTGCAAATATATGGGACCTATGTATGACTTAATTAAGAAAGAAAGAAAAAACAATGTGCATCTTGTGTAAATCTAGGAGAGAAGCTAGCTTGGAGAAAAATTTCATACAAATTATCTCATATATTTGTCTTTCTGTGTTGTTTAACTAAATATCTATCCAGATGTCTGATCAAAGTCATACCCGAAATAAAACATGTAAATGTAATACTCATTAGTTCAACCAATGTCGTCTCTCAATGACCAAACTTTTCATTCAAAAAGCTTTTCAGATGCAATTCAACACAAGGGGGGGGGGGGTTGGCAGATTCACAATGTTAATCAACAGATTAAATTAAATGCAACACTGATTAAAAACGTACTAACATCCTTGATTCATGCACAATTTCACTTATCATAGGCCACCAAATTAACATCTCTGCCTACTCTCAATCCACTAGATAATAACCTACTAAGCAAAAGTTACAATCCAGTTTCATTATGTAATTAAGCAATGCATACATCCATGAATTCGTTACAGTCAAGCTACATACATTAAGCATGAACATAACCTAACCCAAACATATGCAATTAATATGTAAATTAAGCATAAACAAATGAACCACATGCATTCCACGAATTCAAGATAAAGACATGACAGATTTCACAAAACAAGCACAACCTTAAAGCTTCATTGCATTTTTCATCAAGGAGTCAATACACGAATTTAGCAAGACATGAAAATGGAGCAATTAAACACTTCAAAACGGAATTCACCAAAATAGAACATCAAACCCTAACTTGGGTCTTATTGAAACGCAAATTCAAGAGCAAAAGATAATTCTAAAGCTTTAATGGAACAAACAAATGGCTATTGTAATATAAAAAAAATGAAAACCCATACATGGGTGTTGTTCAAAGTCAATACAATCCACAAAACGAAATGCCCAAGCTACCAAATGAGTTCAAAACGTAAAACCCACATTGGGTGTTGTCAATGGTGTATAAAAACGCTAAAAACGAGTGCTAAAACGTGAAAAGTGAAAAGGCACCTCCATGGTCACCAACCAAAGCTTAGAAACGTAAAAATGGAGAATGAGAAAGAACAAGTGGCTGCCCATTACAAAAATGACCTAGAAACTCGTGGTCACATCACCACATTTCTACATAATTACAAAATTGTCGTTCTGTCACTCACCTTGTCAACAACTCTAAATTTCCTCCTATAAATTGGCAATGAGAAACTTATCACCATGAGAGAACCGTTGAAGAAGATTGATCCATATATCAGACGCAAACTCCATCCACATAACAAATTGTTTAATGGCAAGCGTTATTGAGCGAGTGAGCCACGAAATTACCATCTTGTTACAACGTTTCCAAGCTTCGTGCAAGGAATGGGTGGACATGGAAAGGTGTTGATAACAAAACAATCCTTGTTTTTTGTTTCCAACGCAACGAGCATATCATGTCGTCATTGGGATAGTTGTTATTGAAAAGAGGAGAATACACCAAGACAAGATCAGGATTCTCACTAGGGCGAAGAAATAGGGGATTTGCAGGGTTTGTGAGATGATCGAAACATGGGTTAGGGTTTACAGGGTTTATGGGAGAACTAAAGGATGAAGTTGGATTCGTCATAGCAAGAAATCAACAAGAAAGGAGAAAATATGGTAGGCGATTTAAATATGATACCATGTTAGATATGTATAAGTCGTGAGAAGAAAGAATGCATACAGAAACGTGTACAAAGAGAGTCTTCCTTCTTATTTTTGTTATATTTTCAATATTTTATTTATTTAAACTTGTATATTTGCAACTAAAAGTATATATTTTATTTCTTTTTCTATCTTAGATAAGAAATTCTCAATCTTTAAATTTCTTATTATTTAACATCATTTGGCTTATACTTAATCTTTACTTTTAGGAGTGAAAAAGGAGTGTTGTCAATAATCTTGTTGAATTTATTTTTATTAAAAAAGAAATTTACCTGACAGCTTGCAAAGTAGTTCACCAAGTTTTATAGGGTTAGTTCCTCTGACGTATTTTTGGTGGGTCAAATCTGAAATGGAGAAAAACATATTGTCCTACAATATCTTCCCTATTTAGAACATGATTAGAAGAAACAAAATGCTATAGGAATATATACTTGAGAATTTTCACTTTCCACCCTCAAACATAAATTTTGAATTGCTTGTGGCATTACTTCCATGCGTATTGTTGGTCAGTACTCATAAATGTACCTGGATGAAGAACCCCACAGTACAAGCCTATATATATGGTCCCAAAATTTGTTCATAAAAATCAAGGCCTGGGTTTGAAGAAGTAAAATAAGATCTTCAGGTTAGTGAGATTGACATTGAGAAAATAATTTACTGGGATTCTAGGTAGTAGTAGTTTCTAACATTACCAAAACCTACAAATATTCATCTGACAAAACTAAATTGCTCTTGCCATATTCTTTTGTACAAGTACAAGCATTGGTTATTGCTCCCATTTTCCCTTGGGACTATCGTGTTCGATGTGTTTGGTTATTACTCTCTGATTTACGTCCCTCAAGGTTTTTTAGTCTTACAAGTCACACCCCATGTGACTGCATGTGGACAAAATTTCCAGAGAGTGAAGGTGGTCCTTCAAGAAAAAAACGAAACATCGGTGCCTCAGTTAATGTTTAGTTAGCAATACTTGTGATAGAACCTCATACATAAATACTCTAGTTAAATCACTTATCTTGGAGTCTCACGTGATAAAATCAGTTTAGAATATATAAATGAATACAAATCTATCTTATAAGCCGAGTTTGTAAGGTTAAGATAATCTTAAATTCGTTTCTTGGTTTCTTTTTCTTCCTTACCTTTATTACATGATTTTCATCGATACATGCTGCAATTTATATATTATAGATGAACACAAAATATTATATATAGTGAACTATTGCTATGCATTGAGGTTCCCACACAGTGTTTTGGTATGTCCAATAATTTTGGTAGTTGTAAGTCGTTATTAAGATTATCCAAAATGTTTCTTGGAATGTTCTGGTGCAGTTAAGTTGTCCATCGTCCATGAAAAAGATGTGTAATTCAAAATAACATGGTGCTATGCAATGCCTTTAATGACCAATCTAACTCGCGGGAATGATTGAGACCGCGACAATGTGTTAACTTGTGAAAAATTCTTCTCGGTTATGGACCGGTCAATTTTCACACATTTAATTAGGAATTACACTGTATCAAATTGCGACCAAATTAATTCTTAGTGTACATATCTCGAAAATGTAAAAGTTGAATTCTCCTATGGCTACTGTTGGGTCTAAAAATAGTGACAGCTGGTGTGGAAAGAAAAGGACACACTGATACACACTTATACTCAAGCTGGTTTCATCAAACTGAGTCCTCGTAAGAAACTAAATTTATAGTATTGTAGTCCCTGATGTTCGTGCCATGCCATGTTTTCAGCAAAATCATCATACCTTGTTGAAGAGTGAAAGTAGTTTTGTGAAAATTTATGATAGGAGAAAAGAAGCATGTGATTTATAACACTGATAACAACAGCCAGATTTTGCCTTTAGGCTGCTTCCGTTGTTATGGGTTTAAAGAAAAAGGGAAATGGCCCATTGGCCTCATTATTGATTAAAAAAACAAAAATGTTGAAAGCTCGGAAAATGATATATGAAAGACAGTGACAAGATCTTTTGCCTTGTAGCTAGTTCAATGAAATGAGGAAAGGGACTGAATGCAATAATCTTGTAATTTTTCTACCCCAATGTGAAAACTCTCCCATCAATAATATCAGTCTTTCCCTTTAGTTCTCCCTCCAATAAAAAAAGTAAAGTCAACTAAATTATTTTCCTTCTTCAACATGTTTTCATACAAAACCGTATGAAATTTCTGCAACTTGTGTTGGTAAAAACCCCAATGATCTATCTATTCTTAATTTTAGCTTAAAAAAGCATATGATATCATTTCATTGCTCCTATCCTTTACTAGTTTTCTTCCTGCCTCCTGCAATGTTTTGTCCCTTGGATGAGATGTTGCCTCTTTTCTTTCATTTTCAAAATTCTCTTTCTGCTAATTCCAACACAAACAGTGATTTTACAAGGACACTTCTTACTCATCATAATTTTTAATAAAATATAAACAACGAGTTTAAGAGATAGAAGAAGAAACAAAAGGGCCCATATGAGATATGAATTATAAGACTTAAGAGGCTAATAGTACTTGCACACTATTACGTTTCCAAATTGACAAATAATGATGAGTGGGATCCTATGTGTGCAAAAATGTAGTGTCCTATAATATGATTATAACTCAACATTTGTTGTCCTCTTTCCATTATTAACATTTATGTTTTGACGAGGCTTCAGACACAAGAGAATTGTTTTGTTGTCGTTAAATGGATTGAGCAAATTCTCCAACAAAAGAAGTATAGTGCTGTTGGCTTAGTAAAAAAATGTAATATTACACTTTCTTCTTTATTTTCATATAAATAAGTATACATTATTATTATTTGTATTTGTATTTTGAAGTGTAGAGAACTGCATAGTTTGAAAACTTGATGTCTACATCAGTAAGTACTCATGTACAATGGACTCAGAGGCGTATCTGTCTTTTGAAAGATTGTGAAAAAAAAAAATAGTAAAGGGATAAAAATAAGCATTTAGAAGATTTAGACTACATATGAGAAAAAAAAAATAAAGTAAAACAAAATGGTCCCAACAAGAGCTTCAAATCAAACTGTTAAGAAGACAGTGTAGGAGAAAAGGGAATGGTGACTTAATAAGGGGTGTTTCAAATATGAAAAAGTAAAAGAAAGAGAAAGAAGGCAATATTACAGCCTAGAGAAGAAGATGCTTTGGCCAAAGTACAGTTAAGGATGCAATGCAATGCAACCTTTGACTACCTTCTTCACCTTTTACCATTTTCTTGTCTCACTCCAAATAAGTTTGGTCTGAAAGCACCCAAAAAAGTCATACTTTTTTACTAGCTCATGACAATTTACTGTAATAAGTTCTTACATGTATCTTATAAAAACAAGTTTTTTTTTTCGACAAATTTGTTAACTTTTGTTAAGATAGTTGAACCATAACTTCTTCCACTTTCCTTTTTGAATCTTTCAAATTAATTTTATTTCTCCGATTTTTTTCTATATCCATCAAACTAATTTTTTTCATTTCTCTCGTATTATTAAATGTGGCGTATAAAAAAATTTTTGAGGACTATCATTTTATTAATAAGATGTGTTTTATTGTGATGATAGTCTTCTTGATAATAATTACGGTAACTTTGAGTGTGTGTCCGACTTACTATTAGATAATTGTTCAAATGAGTTTTTTAACATTTAATCGTACTTAAAATATTCAGTTAATTATTTTATAAATTGAATATTATTTTATAATTAATTTTTATCTTATATATTTAAATAATTAGTTTTCTTTTTGTCTGTAAGACATAAAGTCCAAGAATCTGATTTATTATTTCTAATATTATTATAAGTTACATAACCAACACCTATGGATAAAAGTTAACAAATAAATATATAACATTATTTTGTTAGAACAATTTGATATGACTTAATATTATAAAAGATATCATATAATTTATTAAGAGATAAAACTCATGTTTATATACATGTTTATATAATACTTGAGAACAGTAAGAAGAATAATTCAAACAAATCTCAATCTAAACTTGCTTTTTCTTCGATACTATCTTTTATAAAGAGTTTGACTTAAAAACATTCAATTTTCTATAAGAATTTTTTGTGTCCACGATATAACGTTAATTAACCTTTTACTTGTCACATAAATGAAAACGTTTTATCTCTTCTAAATAAATGATCGCGGTTTCACCTTTTATTTGATTTATTTTCAATATATTTAGCAATTGTTAATTCAATAATACATAAAGGACAACTACATTCCGCATTATGCATTCGAAATTTTTAATGATGATTTCACAAATTTTATAGGTAAAAATGCATCTTAAGAAAATTTCACATTTCATTTAATTTTTAGTTTTCTACATTAGTGTGTCTCCCACACCATAATGGGTGCAACCACACTCATGTGGGATAACTTCTAATGCAATTTTTATACTATCACAGTTCTCTTATCCATCTGGCTGGGTGCAACTCTTCTAATGTAATTTATTCTTGAACAATGATTTTTAATTTTGACAACTTTCTCTTATAACATGAGGTGTCATCTTCTAAGTGGTTTTAAAATATTAAAAGTGAGAACAAGGACAAATGAAAAACCACTTAGAAAATTACACCTCATATTGTAAGAGAAAGTTGTCAAAATTTAGTTGTCAAAAAATCATTTTCCTTTATTCTTATAACATGTCTTTGACACCTATGTGAGCAAAGTGAATCATGTATGGATGTATGTAATTTGTAACTTTATACTAAATAAAATATAAGAAAATTAATTACACATTCGTAATTACATTGATTTTCAACCACGGTTTAAATTTAAGAAATGGTTAAACTAATTTATTTGAGTACTTTATAAAATTTATTTGTCATGTGTTGTTTTTTTTATTTAATAAAAATATAGAATTGGTACATCGAGTGATTTGTGTCTACAAAACTCCTAATTGTCAATTCTTTGATGTTTGATCTTTATTTTTCAATCCTTGAATATCTTTGATTATTTTTATGTCTTGAATATCTCTAGCTCAACTCTATTTTTTTTTTTGAACATTTTCACTTTATTTAACTCCTTAAGTCTTTTTTCTAACTGGATTTCATGCCTTGAACATCTTTAATTCAATCTCATGCCTTAAACATCTCTAATTTGACTTCGTCACCACTTCGTCACTTGAGTATATTTAACTCAACTTTACACACACACTCACTTTATTAAAAGGTCATGTAATAAAAATAAAGTTTAAGCTTCACTAAAATATAACATTGAGTTATAACATATAAGTATCACACTATATTATATGAATTCTAATACTATACAATATAAATTTAAAAGGTAAAAATTATGTTTTACAAGGTGTAAACATGGAGCTTTTCTTTATAAGTGTGTTTCATGTACCTATATGGGTACAACCACACTCAAGTGATTTCAAAAGTACGCTAAATAAGATAAAATTTGGTAAAGAAATTAACTATACAAGTCATGAATTATCTCCTTATTAAACTTTGCATGTATTTATATTGCTCCATATGTTTTGCGTACATAAAATACTTATAGATGGTGAAATACAAAAACTAATACTTAATGTAGCTAACTCATTTCACATTTACAAGCTCAATCACAGCTTAAATTTTAAAAGTAACTAAACTAATTTATTTTGGCATATTACAAAATCTATTTTGCCTTTTTTTTTTTACTTAAAAACAATATATATATATATATATATATATATATATATAAAATAAATATATCTCTCTTTATAAAGTTATTTTTTTTTATAAAAAACTGTATTTCTATAATATTGTTTTTTTTATTTTTTTTTTTTTTAATTAAAAACAATATATATATATATATATATATATATATATATAAAAGATTAATATCCCACTTTATCAAGGTCGATTTATGTCTAACAAACTGTAGTTATCTAATATTGGATGTTTGACATTTATTTCTTGACCCTTGAGCATCTAGGTTTGATCTCATGCTTTAGCATTTCAAAGTTAGTTCATCACCTTAAACTTTCATATCTTAAGCATTTTTAGTCAGGTTAACATCTTAAGTATCTTTAATTAGATCTCATTTATTGATCATCTCTAACTCGACTTCGTACATTAAGAATTTTTTATTAAAATATTAGAGTATTTTATCTTGACATCACACCTTGATTGCATCTAACTCTACCGTTTAAAGATCTTTTAAGTTAACATAATTTCTAGGATGTGTTTGATACTTATAAGCATTTCAAATTATTTATTATACATTATTCAACTTACATTACGTTTTTTTATAAGATTTACTTACCACACGAAAAAATATTTTTAAATAACTCTTTGAAAGGAAATATAATCATTCTAAAAACCTTCTTGTCACGTTGGAATTTGTTAAAACGTATTATTAAGATATTTTGATGCAATTTCAAGTAAAAATTATTCATAAATAATAATATGATAAGAATTCACTACAATGCAAAGTTTCAATAATACTTAATAATAGATGTCGAGAACAATTTAGGCGATGTATTATAAAAAGATATATATTTGTTATATTTTGGTCGGAACTTTTGTATCACCATTGATTTAATAAAAAAAGTAAATTTTATCAGTTATAAAGACTTATAGAAAATAACAGTTTTAAAATTAAGAATTTTTTTTTTGTTTTTTTTAGTTAAATATTCAAATTCTAATTTATTATATTTATTTTACTACCGAAGGTGTACGCCAGTTGGACCAACACTGTTTAGGCTTAACATTTTTTGTTTTTACCAATTTCTTTCAGTCAAACTAAAATTGGTTAGAGATATTTTTTCAAGACTCACCAACAAAAATATTCACTTTTATATAGTGTAAATTATTTTCAAATTTTAATCTCACGTAATGAAAAAATTATTGAATTTTTTTAAAAAGAATTTTAAATTAATCTGATGATTCTGACTCATGTTTAATCAAACATTTTAATTTGAATGCTAAATTAAAAAGAGAATGAAGAATGAGGATAATGACACTTTTTAAAGTTAATTTTAAAATAAATCAGCCACTTCTCTTTTTATTAATATAAAATATAAAAAATGGTCATAAAACGAAAGGAAAAAGTCATTGGTTAGCATTAATATAGTTATTGGTGGTAAAGTTTATTTTATTTCCATGTATATGTTGTAGGTTTGGAATTGAGAAAATTAAAGGAAAGGTAGAAGGTAAAACACCTGATCAGGAATAGTACAGATTCATCATTGAACCCAGATAGAGTCTCCCTGCAATTTTGGCAATATCTATAAACACTTATTCCTTATGAAAATATCTATGAATAACTATGTTTTTTCTTTATTAGATGAGTAGAAAATATTTTTGGATTTTTTTTATCCAAAATCGAAGTATAAATGCCACCCTTTCATATTGGCATCTAGGAATGGGCACCCATTTTTGTCTTCAATTTTGATTTGATATTTGTGTGATCTTGCACGTCGTATTCACTTTGTGGTTTGGTGTCAACAGGTGCACACATTATTAAGAATTTTAACCCAAATCAAAATTTTCCCTATTTTGGAACATAGTTTATGGCAAATCATTATGAAGAGTGCTTAAATAAAGTTAAAAAAGAAGAAGCATTTTGATCATCATATGGTTAACCTACAACCAATCAAGTAAACTAAAATTAGAGGAATTTATGTATAGGTTATAAATAGACACACTACATATATTAATCTAAATCCTCATTATTGCCCTTCTCTTTCTATTTTATGTGCAAATTACTAAAACATAATTAGATGGAAGATTGTTACTTTATTATCCAACCATCACAAGAAAAAGTCTTATATATGACCTATGAATATTTTTGGAGGCTAAGATTTAGGTTTAGAGTTATATGAAAGATAGTGAATAATAGTGTGACAATTCACTTTTAGAGATATTTTGGTCTTTAAAAAAAATTAATTTTCTTATTTCCAAAGAGAAAAAAAGATTAAAAAAAGTTAATTTTCGAATTTATAAAGAAAAAAAAAAGAGATTGAAGCATAAAATAGTATATGTAAAGTGTATGTAAAAATTGGTTGATATCAAAATAATAATACTCTAAAAATTTCTATCAAAAAGTGTTGGGAATAGTCCAAGTGTGAGTCAAAAAGTCCCACATTGGATAGAAAAGACAAAATTAAACACTATATAAGAATAAAGACCCATAACAACATTGCCTTAAGGTTTTGGTGTAAAAGTGGT